>FWPU01002832.1_pt1 | contig 46073 bp, 31 predicted proteins | sample 2228361 | NCBI WGS metagenome assembly FWPU01 (sample SAMEA103939777, study PRJEB20133) | metagenome
TCAGTAAGACGACATGCGGTTTTATCGTCGCAAACGCGAGAAAAATTCCTGCTAATTCATCCCGGTTTGTTTTCATCATCCAGATAGCAGCGGTCAAAAATACTGTCACAAAAATCACTGCATTGCCATTTATCAATGGACGCATCCCGTGATACCAGACCAACGAAAAAATGAGAAAAAGAATTAATACCCACATGCCTGTTCTCCATCGAGTCAGCTTTATACAAAGCAATGAAATTGCGACCAGGGCGAGCTCGAGGAAGGTCATCCAGAGGGCTCTTGCAAAAGGGTAATTACTGATCAAGGCAAAAGGGGCGAAAACAAACACAGAGTAGAGAGGGTAAGCCACCCGTAACTCATGTTCGCCTGGGTTTGCCGGACGCCCATATGCCCGCGTCTGGATACGAAGGGTAACCTCGTCGCTATATGGACTTAATCCATCAATTAGGAGCGCCCGAGTGCCCTCCCAATGGACAAGAAAGTCATTTCCGCCAGGGTTCTGAACAGCATATATATAATTCGCCCATGTTATAGAGAAAATTATTGCAATCAGCAGAACCAGAGAAAAGAACCTGAATCGAAAACTCATTTGCCTGACCAGTGTCATCTATTTGAATACAGGATTTTTGTAGATCTCTATCTTCCCGCTCTTATAAACTAACGGCCACCTTTCAACCCTGGTGATCATCTCTTTGACCTCTGGCATCGCTTCAGCAGCCCATGTCCGCCAGATAGGGTCAATGACGACAAATCGGGCAGAGTTCAGAGATGGATCATAAGCAAACCGATCCTTGGGGATATCACCAGGAAAATGTTCTGTCTTAATACCCTCCGAAGCCAGTGAGATCTGAAAATCTGCCACATGGCTGTTGATCCCCCAGGCCAAGGTCGGTGAAGCGATCACCAGATCTTCTGCATTTACCTGACTGTTCAACACGCTGAGAACCTCCTTTGCACTATTGGCATCGATCAAGACCTCATCAAGAAATGTTTCAAAGCCTTCAGATACCTGATTATTTGTCAATACCAGAGACACAATTATTGGAGCTAACACCACCATAAAAAAAGAAAGGGAGATAATGATAGCCAATATCCTTTGTGGAAACCAACCAGCCGTGTTCAATCCTATTTTCGTTACATAAGATATAAATGTATCACGGATGAAGGAAAAAACGTAAGGCGTTCCTTTCCAGATGAGTGCTGCCACACCAAGGCTAATGAATGGAAGAAGTGGACTGAGATAATAAAATCCAAAACCAGCCAATCCCGTCGTTCTGCCCAATAATATCATTGGCCCAAGGAGATATAAGGCGGTCAAACGCCTTAATCTTATAGGCCAGAGCAAAAATAAACCAATAAAACCCGCTAGTATCCATGCATCCCAGGTGAGAAGAGCTCCAAAATTGAGTGCCATCAGAGGTAACTGAAGAAAGCCTGGAATCGCACCCATGCGAAAAATGATGAACCTCAAGTCGAATATGAAAGCCGCGGGAACTCTCAATAACATGTCCCCAGCATAAATCCCCATCGGCAACATCATGATGGGAAGGCTCCATATTAAATCCCGCCATTTCCTGGAGAGAACCATAAGAAAATACGGAAATCCCAATGAAAGCATCATTAGATCCGAAACCCCGCCAAGACCAATCGCCAACGCAGCGATCCCTAGCCAATATTTGTTATTGTGTGATAGATATTGCCATCCACCATACCAAGCGATCAAAATCAGTGGGGTGAGTAAGTTGTAACTGAATCCAAACCGCTGATAAAGGACTGCTTTGGGAAGTATTGCCAACACAAAAGCTGCCAATATTGAAAACCAACGTCCATTTGAGCCTAGCATCTTGCGCAAAGTCAAGAACAACATCATTACATCTAGAACACCTAAGGCGGCGGTTGTCCTGCGCAATGTCTCGATTCCAAAACCTAAGTGATCTGAAATCCATTTGATAATTAATGGAAAAATGGGTAAGCGTGCTGCCAAAAGAGTGGAATAGTTGATAGCCATATATTGCACTGACCCATTTCGCAAATGCTTGACGATCTCTAATATCGTGCCTTCATCACTATACCAACCCGGGTTGTCGTTGAGACGATAAAAACGAAAATAAATTGCCAGAGATAAGATCACCACCACAGCAAATGATTCCAATACGGTTTCCATGAGCTTTCGGTGAGCAAATAGACCCGGCGACATGGTTTTCAAGACTTCGTTGGATCGGAAGTCCCAACTAACTGATTTCGCTCCAGAAATCAAGTAAGCACCCTTAGATTGGTTTTTCATTATTTACCTCTACATTTTCTTCTCTGTGCTATCGAACAGGTTCTTCGTCTCGCTAGTTTAATCAGTACGAATGTAAATCTCGGCCATATCATCTTTATAATCGAGCTGCCATGAAACGCTTCCTCGCAATGCTTTCCCTAGCGCGCTCCCTTTTTCGATAAGAATCAGGTTGATTTCATAGGAATCAAGCAATTGCTCCCATCCATCATCTCCCCTCATGAGACTCAAATAATCCTCGAGCAGACCATCCCCAAATAGGTCTGTCCTTCCATCGATAAATACTGGGTACTCGGGTAGATTCCAGATCAAATAACCTCCCCAATTGTATGAATTGAAGAGGTTGCCCTTTGGTTTATTTGCTTTAATCCAATGGACCGCATCATAGGGAAATGCTTGTCGTTCGTACTGAATGAAGATTTCAGGTGATGACACATAGACCATCTTATAACAAACTCCAACGGTAATTGAAAATATCAAGATGCCATTAATCAACAGGGACTTTTTCTTTGCAATCTTTCTGTTTATTTCTGGATTTTGAAAAAAGGAGAGTACACGATTTCGATAATTTAACCTGATATATGGGAGATATCGAGAAAGTACAGGAATTGCGATCATTCCAAAGGGAGCGATATTTCGGCGAGCAAGCATTCCTAAATAGGCAAAGATAACCAGACTTAACAAATCGGAGCCATCCAACCTCCTTCTGGATAACCCAATAACGCCAAAAGTTGCTAACAGCAACCAGAGAAAAGTCTGCTGTTGGATTTCATGGAAATCCGGCGATTGCCATTCCTCGATGTAATCCTGCAACACTCGAACACCAACTGTTCTAAAAGGGATCGACCACATCGAGGTCCAGTTAGGGTTGATAATGACGGCCAATGCCGAAAGACCTAACCAGAAAATTGTCTGCGCGAGCTCATTTCTGGTAAAGTTCTTATCACCAGACTGATAAAAGAGGCGATTGAGGATTTCTCCAACGATGAATGCGAACATCAACAGAAGACCTAGAGGATATCCACCATGGAGATTCGACCACACGATGAAAAGTAAAGGGCTTACCCATAGAAGGTTTATTCGCTGCCGTTTATACAGGTGCAGCAGATATGCCAGAACTCCGAAGCATAGTAACGAAAACATCTGTGGCCTGGGGGACCAGACCAACGCGATGACGGGGATTCCTGCAACCAACAAAAACGCGCGCGCTAAAGGAGACCCTTCCATTTGGAGATAAATCAGACCTACTGTCAATGCAGCAAGACCCACAACCATGAAAGTAAGACCCAGATAGTCCCCCCAGCGGAAAAATAAGAACATAAGCAATTCAGAGAGCCAGCTGTGGTTTATCCATCTCGAACCCTCCCGGGTATAAGAGAATTGATCTGTAGTTACTGGGGATCTTTGCTCCCATGTTACTGCACCCGCGCGTAAATGCCACCATTGATCGCTATCTAACGGTACTCGTGCCGCCATGATCAAAACAAGACCAAGGATTATGCCAGGGACCAAAATCTCTGTTCTCGTGAAAGCCTCCGACAATTGTGAAAGAATAACTCTCACACCCTGAAATTCATTATTACGGAGGTGCAATATTCCCCAGATTTTCATACCTCAACCCCAAATCTTCTGGTCTAACCACTTGCGAGAGCTGATAAAAGACCTGATAATCTCCGATCCTGGCTTCTTTCCAATCGATCCCTCTTTGAGAGAATGCTTCCCGGAGAAAGGTGTCCAGGGAAGGATGGTTCGTGGTGATATAAGCAACATTATCGGCTTGGGCGACAAGGTCGCGATAGGGTTTGTATCGATCGTCGCGGGATGTATATCGAAAATCTTGATGGTATGGCAGGTGGGGAACATATATCAATGCTTCATCTGATAAGAATGCCAATGGATAAGCAACCCAATAATTCGTATATCCCCTCGTAAGACCATTTTCGGTCAAAAATTGGATTAATTCCCGATCTCTGCTATGGTCGATCCGGGTAACAGCATCGAACTGTGTCGTCAATCCACCTGGTGGCGAGTTGATCGCTTGTAGATTACCCCATAAGTGATAGAGTGAGATCAGGACACAGACCAACCAGATCCAATTCCCAATGATATCCCTCAGAGAAGTTAGCCAGTACGCTGTAAAGATGACAAGGATGACGGAGATGGGGAGAAAATATCTCCCTGAAGGATCAGATCCAAATGATGTTAAAGCAAATCCGGTGAGTAGAGTTATCGCAACCCAAAACAATAAAGAAAGATTTCTATTTTTCTCGACGCTGCTTGTGCGCCAGGACAATGATTGTCTATACGCATGGGCGGTAGAACCCGCCCAGGTCGCCAACGCCAATGGTGCCAGTGGCAATGCCAGCAACCTCACCTCCCACGGTGGACGCATCCCAACTGCCGCACTCATTCCCAATACCATAGTGTTGAAAATCCGCCTTCCGATCAGGCTTATCCAGGGTAATTTCTCCACTCCCGCAATAGCACCTCCAAGAAGTTCTATTAACAGATCTCGAATCCCGAATTGAGTGACATAAACTACACATGGGAATACACCCAGGAATATTCCAAGAACACCTGCACCCAGCCAGATCCTTACGCTATTTTCGAAACCGGGATAACCTTTACGATTGGAAACCAATAAGCAAATCAAAAAAATAAAAGCTGGTATTGAGTAAACCAACGTCAGGCTGAACGCCCAGAAACCCAACCCTGTAAGAAATCCAAAGATAAGCCACCATCGAGACTGGTGATGATCTTTATTCTGTTGAATTTGGTCAGCGATCTTGATGGCTGTGATAAGAATCAGGTTACCAATCAAAAGCATTTCACCATAACCGCCCAGGGAGACCGATGTATATAAGGTCAGATTGACATTCGGTACAGCCATTAGAGTGATCGCCAGCACACTTGTTAGTGGTGATTGACTGATCATCCGTGCCAGATAGCCGGTTGAAATCATCGTGCCCAGATACAACAAGACTTGCACCGCCCTGATAACCCAGACCTTTTGCCCTAAGAGAGCAAATCCTCCTGCTACAAAAAACGCATCCAGACTACCCATATATGATTGACCATAGAAATAAATGGGTTTCTCGCCATTTAAAATGTGTCTTGCCATTAAAGCGACAATAGCTTCGTCTGAGTTGAATGGGAGATGCTCGGATACTATCAACCAGATCTTGAAGGCAATCCCCGCGAACAGACTAAGAATGATGATTAAACGATATTTTTGCGCACCAACGAAACGAAATAACATAACAGAACTGTCAATCACCAGATAGATGTCGACATATATAATCGAAATAATATTTTAGCCTTGCGGGCTCCGGACTATGATTACAGTTCTGCAAACTTTACGAAACAGATTTCTGCCTCACTGGCTTTTTCTCATATACCTGCCAATTTCATCCTGGCTGTATTTCTCCGGTCTTGGACAGGTGCCTTTTCACCCTGACGAAAGCACACAGATTTACATGAGCACAGATGCTATCGATTATTTTACGAACATCGCTGATCTGGCCATCAACCCAAATGAGATTTTAGACCAAAAACAAGTTTATCGTTTGCTCGATGCTCCTCTTACCAGATATTTGATTGGCATTTCTTATCAATTGACTGGCAATCACCCATTGAAAACTGATTGGGACTGGTCTAAGTCATGGGATGAAAACATAGGAGCAGGAGCTCTCCCAGCTCAACGCGAACTGTATGTTGCGAGGATGACAATCGGCGCCTTTTTCCCTTTAACCATTTTGCTGATTTACTGTCTTGGAAATGCACTCGACGGAAGATTGGCAGGCATCGGTAGTGCAGTCATCTTGGGAACGAATGCTCTTGTTCATTTGCACACCCGTCGGGCGATGGCGGAAGGGATCCTGTTATTCGGGGTGACCGCTTTGCTGGCTGTCATACTCCTCTCTCCAAAAAGGATTTGTTTACTGGGAATAGTATCCGCTTTCGCTATTTCCGCCAAATACTCCTCATTTGGGTTTCTCCCGGTTTGTGCCATTGCTTTGTTGTGGCACCAAGAACCTTTGCCGAACAGATCAAAATTTGTGTTGACCAGGTTCTCTATATTCTTCGGAATATTTCTTTTTATAACCTTATTACTCAATCCGGCTTACTGGCATTCCCCCTTGAAGACATTAGAACTGGCTATTCAATTACGTCAAGATCTCATCTCGCGGCAGGTCAATGAGATTGGAATGAACACTCCTGAGCAAGTTCTGATCTCGAAGACCGATCGGCTGGCGGTATTGGTGGCAAATCTTTACCTTACCCCTCCCATGCTCTATGAACTCGGCAACTATCGGCAAGAATTGGCCGGCGAATATGAATCTTACCTGGCAAATCCATTTCACAAGGTGTTACGCAGCACAACCGGGGCAGGGTTGCTTATTTTTTTTACGATCAGTGGTTTTATATGGTCTCTGGGTCAGATTAAAACGAGTCGAGAAAAAGATCGGAGGATGGGTTCTCTTTTAGTTTTGAGCTTCATATTTGAACTAATCACCTTGATCATGTTTGTCCCACTCCCCTGGCAGAGATATGTTATCCCCTTGGTGCCATTGATCGCGATCTTCTCGGGAATTGGGATTTCCAGATCGATAAAAAATCTCCCGCTGGAGATAATCCAGCGGGAGGTTGTCGCAGATGTCCATTAACTGAGATACTCTCTCAATTTCCTTCTGATGGCTGGATGCCTCAATCTGCTAAGCGCCTGAGCTTCGATTTGCCTGACCCTCTCACGTGTCACGCCCATTTTCCGGCCAACTTCCTCGAGTGTATAAGCCTGACCATCGAGTAACCCATACCGCAATTGCAAAATGCGGACTTCGCGAGGGGGCAACCCTTCCAACACTGCCTCCAAATGCTCTCTGAGGAGATTGTATGTGGCAGTATCGTCTGGCGCAGGGAATTCTTCATCTTGGATGAAATCACCCAAGACCGAGTCTTCCTCATCGTCGGTCGGTGTTTCAAGAGACAGTGGCCTCCTGGCAACCTGAATCATGTTCTCAACTTTCTGCGGGGTGACCTCGAGAGCTTCAGCCAGCTCTTCCACTGTCGGTTCACGACCCAGACGCTGGGTCAGCTGATGTTGAACCCGCAGCAATTTATTGATTTGATCACCCATGTGTACCGGAACGCGAATTGTCCGCCCTTGATCGGCGATAGCTCTGGTGACTGCCTGGCGGATCCACCAGGTCGCATAGGTGCTGAACTTATGTCCCCGACGGTAATCAAATTTCTTTGCTGCTCTGATCAGTCCAATATTGCCTTCCTGGATAAGGTCCAGAAAAGGAACGCCACGTCCCATGTATTTTTTCGCAACACTGATCACCAGCCTCGAATTCGCTGTGATCAGGTGCTCGCGGGCAGCCCACCCGTCCTCAATCAATCGTTGTAATTCCTGACGCCTTCGAGGAGTTACATTTCCACGGGCGAGTTCTTCTCTTGCAAGCCTGCCTCTCTCTATGCGTTGGGCAAGTTCGACCTCTTCTTCGGCAGTCAACAGGGGCACTCGCCCGACTTCCTTTAGATATAGCCCAATCGTGTCATCGGTATCGATGTTTGCGAGATAATTATCATCGACGGATAGCACGCGTCGGGCTTCTTCCTCAACCTCTTCCTCCTCGGCTAACTCTTCTTCGGTGGGGCCTCCCAAAGTCGTATCTTCGACATATGGGATTCCGGCGCTCATCAGCGCAGCGAAAGCTTCTTCGAGCTGATCGATATCTTGTTCAGCCTCCGGGAAGAGGTTCAAGATATCATCATAGGTCACGTATGATTTCTGACGCCCCAGCTCAATCAGCCGGGCAATCGCGCTATTCTCCTCATCACGTTCTTCAATAGAATTTAACAGTTCCTCGTCGATCATTTTTTCTCCAAAAACTGGACAAACCAGGTAATTTCTAAGATCTTATATTAATCAGAATACATCAATTTATATTCAAAATCAATACCCAATTAAACAGACGAAAAGGTTCATATTTTACTATGATGGTTCTGGTGTAGCTGTCAACTCGGGCAGGAGTGTTGGTGTCGGGGTTGGTGTCCTTATAATTGGTGGGTCGCTTATCAGACTTAGGAGGCTGTCAATACCCAGCTTGTTGATAACCCAGATCGCTCCTCCATTGAGAGATACATAATATCCACTTCCTGTTGGAGTTTCATCTCCAATAGATGCGAAATCCTCCTGGTTATCTTCGTAAATCACCTTTATGAAATGAGCCGGGTCGTTCAATCCGACAACTTCCTTCTGTGGCGGAGGCTCCAGTTTAGATAAAACACGAAGTGACTCAAGCTCAGCGACAGCTGATTGAATCCGGGTTTCATCGGCCACTTCGTCAGCAGGCTCAACTAGAAACCATTCATCCTGATCCGTCCTTTGCAACTCGACCCGGGACCCCAGCGAGTCGTATAGAATAATCCCAATTATTTTACGTCCACTAGTCTCAAAGAGAAATTGAACCTCAGAGGTAGCTGTTTCTTGCCTATCGGGTTGTGATTGAGACCCCTGCCAGAAATACAAACCGACAGCCATCACAACGAATATGGAGAGCAATATCAGGGTTGGTTTTCGGATCATACATCCTATCCCCTGCGCCGCCGTTGTATCCAGACCAGGATGCCCGAAGCCAATACAGCTCCAGGGATGATCACCACCGCTCCTAACAAGATTAAGTTCAATGTATAGCGTCCTGGTGGAACAAACAAGCGTTGGATATTGTCTTTTGGAGTTAGATTTATCAATGCCTCTTGTTCCGATGCCCAATCGATACTGTTAATAAATAAATCTGCATTACTGAATTGGGAATAAAATGCATCCGAGGCAAATTCCGCATCACCAAAAATAACCAGCCTGGCATTATTGTTGTTATCTTCGACAGTAGCAGCCAGTGTCACCGGTCCAATGATATCGACGCCCTCATCAGGCTGAATTTGTGGAGCATTGTCGCTTCCCTCTGAAGCAGTTAAAGCGTTGAGGTCTGTTTCCGCCCAGGATCTTGGCGAGGTGAGCACGATCTCGGTGATCCTCGCGTCAGTAATGCTTGTGTCTGCGGTAATACTTCTGGCTGTCGGGAAGATCGTCACCACTCCTCGCAGTTTGTTAGTAATGACATGATCGCTGTACTGATTCGCGATCGCGATAAATGGCTGATTCGAGCTCAGATCTACAATCATGTCTTTCCCCAAGGTTATCCCCCAAGTCGATGAGAGATATTCGCTGAGCGGGTCTGGTTTATCATCGAAATCCGTTAATGGAATCGGTTCTTCCATCACCACCAGCGAACCTCCAGCTTCAACATAACTCTTCAAAAGATCAACTTCACCCTCTGAGACTGGTTGAAGCGGACCGGCGATTACAATGACCGTTGCATCTTCGGGGATCTTATTCTCTGCCAACAAATTTAGCTTCGAAACTGTATAGTTTTTATCCTCAAGCGAGGCTTTCACCATTGAGTAACCACGATCATCTACACCCTCAGGATCCAACTCCCCATGACCCGTCAGAAAATAAACATTTCGAGCTTCTGGACTGATTAATGCGATCAACGCACCAGTTATTTCTTTCTCATCCACGAGAGTGACCAGCTGGTGACTTTCCCCCATCGTGATCACCAAAGACCCATCCTGTGAGATATTATAATTTTGAGCCAGGATTGGCTCTGCCTCGGGATCGATGAATTCATAAGTGATCTTTCCATCACTGTTGTATTTATATTGATCAAGCAATGCCCGCGCGCGGTCGGAGTTCAGCCTTGGTGTATAGAAGGCAAGTATCTTTACCGGGGAGGGCAATGATCTAATCGTGTCCAAAGTTTCCGGTGCTAATGTATACTGTTTGTTCTCCGTGAGGTCCCAACGTTTAGGATTTTCAAAGGCGATGTAATTGATCACTACAATAATCCCTGTAAAAGCGATCGTCATCACCAGGGTGTTGCTTCCATAACGAGCCTGACGCCCCGTGAGCGCAACTCTGACCCGTTCCGGATCCATTACAGTAAACAAAGCCAGACCAATCACAAATAAACTTAGTGAAATCTGCAAGTAGAGATTAAATTCTCTTTGCACGATGTAGAGACCAATCGATACCAACGCGGCAATGATCGATAAATAGAGCCCTAAAGGAGCAAATCGCCGAGTGTCTCTTTTCATTATTTCCATCTCCTGGTCTCGATTGCCATGGTTCCGATAAAAAGCGCCAGTGCGGTGAGACTGAGATAATAGACTATGTCGGTCAGGTCGAGTATCCCTTGTGCCAGATTTTGGTAATAATGCTCGCTGAAGTCGAGATAAGTGAGCAGGTTTGCACCCGCCGTTCCGAGTGCCCGGGCTGGCATTCCAAATAACCAGAGCACCAATAGGACCCCCAAGGTCGTAAAGAAGGCAGCAATTTGATTGTTGAAAAAAGACGAGATCGCAACACCAATCGCTACCATTGCCGAACAAATAAGCGCAATCCCTAGATAGCCGGTGACCAGCGGCCCCTGGTCGATCCCGGGATCTACCAAGGCATTCAAAGCAATTGGGAATACCCAGGTTATCGCTACGAGAGTTAAAAGAAAGAAGAGCCCACCTAACCATTTTCCAATTACCAGTTCATAATCCCGAATTGGAGCAGTAAGTAAGAGCTCGATCGTACCCATGCGCTGCTCTTCAGCGATCAACCGCATGGTGATTGCAGGGGTGCTGAAAAGGAGCAAGGTGACTAAAGGTCCCAAGACAACATCCACCCCAGGTGCGAATTGCTGAACCATTGCTGCCCCAATCGTCACATAGAAGATAAATCCGAGAATCAACAGCACTATAAACGCAACCATGTAAGCTATGGGAGTGGCAAAATACAACCGATATTCCCTTTTTGCTATCGTCCAGATATTTCTCATATCATCTCCTGCAAATCAATCAAATGAGTGCAAACTTGTTATTCTTCGTCACTCTCAAAATCCTCAACCATTTCTGGAGGCTGTGGTTCCTCTCGAGTCAATTGCAGGAATATATCCTCCAGGCTCATACCCACCGAACGTAATTCGAGCAAATCATAGCCAGCGTTGACGATTGAACGAGCGACCTCTGGACGTGGGTCCTCGCCTGGAACAGATTCGATCTCATACTCACCATTTTCGACACCCTTGATCGAAGTGATACCAGGGATTTTTTCGACGAGAGGAATTATGCTATCGCCCTCTCCTCGGACGCGTAAAGAAAATTTCTGCGCACCTGTGAGACGAGCTTGCAGCTTTTCCGGAGAATCCTCGGCAACAATCCTCCCTTTATTGATGATCAGGACCCTGTCACACACTTGCTGTGCCTCAGAAAGGATATGCGTCGAAAGTAAAATCGTTCTTTCTTTGCCAAGCTCCTGGATCAAATTCCTGACTTCTCTAATTTGTGCTGGATCCAAACCAATGGTCGGCTCATCGAGGATCAGCACTTCAGGCTCATGCAGCAGGGCTTGCGCCAATCCAACTCTCTGACGCATCCCTTTCGAAAGATTGCCAATATACCCGTCAGCACGTTCCTCCATATCTACAATCGCCAACACCTCTTCAATTCGATCCTCGCTGTTATGAACATGACGGATATCAGCCATAAACTTAAGATAATCAAAGACTGTCAAATCAGGATAGAGCGGTACAGTCTCTGGAAGGTAACCAACCCTTCGTCGTACTTCGAGTGATTGCTCTACAACATCGAACCCTGCTACTTTGGCACTTCCAGAGGTAGGTGGCATATAACCGGCTAAGATCCGCATTGTCGTTGTTTTCCCCGCTCCATTAGGACCCAGAAAACCCAGGATTTCGCCTTTTTCAGCGTGAAAACTTAGCTCCTCAATTGCCCGGCGGATCCCAAAATCTTTGGTTAAATTATTTACCTCGATCATTCCGATCACCTCAGCGTTGGCAACAAAAAACACACCGACTTCTTTGAGCCGGTTGTGCTCATTGTTTTGTTATTTTGAAAACTACTCCATAATTACCTGGAATAATATTTGTTGAACTTATTCCGTATGACTATACATAAATTAACAAGTGAAGTCAAGCGCTTATTGATCTTCTCATAAAATCCTAATCTGAATGAGTGCGCTTGACACATTTGTCTACCAACTGTACAATCATCAAGCCATGTTCGACTTTACACTGGCGGACTGCTGTTCGCCTGGGGGCGGAAGGAACTTGCCCTTCGCGCACAAAAGGATTATCAATGCCTGAAATCATCAAAACCTCGGAGGAAAAGAGTAAATGTTTGGTTTGAATCCCCTTGAGCAAATTGCTATCTGGAGTGTTTTGGGAGTGGCGATCCTGGGATTGATCTATGCCTCATTTTTAAGATCTCAAATCTTGAAAGAAGACAAAGGCACACAGCGCATGCAGGAGGTATGGAATGCTATTCGAGAAGGCGCAGACGCTTATCTTCGCCGCCAGTTGAAATCCATCCTTCCACTGATAGCCGTTCTCACGATTGCCTTATTTGCCTCTGTGTACATCGTGCCCCCTACACCAGAAGCGTCAGAGTGGTACTGCATGGCCGTAAAGGGGTATTCACTGAGCGAAAGCGAAGCATGTATCCAAAACCTTTCCAGCCTGGAGAAGCAGCAAGTAAGCACATTGATCGGCATCGGAAGGGCAATTGCTTTTGTTATGGGAGCTGGCTTCTCACTCGCGGTGGGGCAAATTGGGATGCGAATGGCAGTCCAGGGTAATGTAAGAGTCGCCTCAGCCGCCAGGAGATCTTTTGGAGATGCATTACGCATCGCTTATCGCGCCGGCACCATCACCGGAATGCTGACAGATGGCCTGGGTCTCTTTGGTGGTACGATCATCTTCATTATCTTCGGCATCGCAGCACCTGATGCTCTCCTGGGATTTGGATTTGGTGGCACATTGTTGGCGTTATTCATGCGTGTTGGGGGCGGGATTTATACGAAAGCCGCCGATGTCGGTGCCGATCTTGTTGGTAAAGTCGAAGCCGGGATCCCAGAGGATGATCCAAGGAATCCTGCAGTTATCGCTGACCTGGTTGGTGATAATGTTGGAGATTGCGCAGGGATGGCTGCAGACATTTTCGAATCCTATGAAGTCACCATTGTCTCAAGTCTAATCCTTGGTGTCGCATTAAGCTCGCTCACCGGTCACCTCGAGTGGATCATCTTTCCGTTACTGGTACGGGGAATCGGCGTCCTGGCATCGATTATAGGCACTTATAATGTTCGCGGAGGCGCAGGAAAGAGCGGTGATGCCATGCGATCAATTTTCACCGGTTTCCTGACCTCTGCTGCTATCTCAGTGGTCTTATTCGGGACGGTTGCGGTTCTCTACATGCGGCAGGTTGATGGAGGCTGGTGGCGGCCCTTCCTGGCAACAACCGCTGGGGTCATTCTGGCTATCTTGATCGACAGACTGACAGACTATTTCACCGGTTCACACAGCCACCCAGTGAAAGAGATCAAGAAATCAGCGGACACTGGTCCAGCCACATTGATCCTTTCCGGCATCGCAACAGGTTTCGAATCCTCAGTTTGGTCGATCATCGTCATCGCGGGCACAATTTTTGCATCTATCCTTATATTCGGCGGGATTACTGACTCACCCGCTTTACAGTTCACATATATACTGTACGGAGTAGCGCTTACCGGCATTGGTATGTTGACACTTACCGGCAACAATGTTGCAATGGACTCCTTTGGACCTATAGCAGACAATGCCAATGGTATCGGAGAAATGACCTGGCACGATCTTGACAATGAAGACACTCGTCACGCCCGCCAGATTATGGCTGATCTGGACGCGGTGGGCAACACAACAAAAGCCATCACAAAAGGCATTGCTATAGGCTCTGCGGTCATCGCTGCTGTTTCACTTTTTGGTTCTTTCATTACGGATGTGGGCAGGGTCGATCCGGAAGCACTTTCCGGAGGAATTCGTGTTTCCATCCCGAGCGTTTTCGTCGGCATGCTGCTTGGTGGAGCAGTGCCCTGGCTATTCTCGTCCTTCGCAATTCAGGCTGTGAGCCGGGCAGCTTCATTGATCATCCAGGAGGTGCGTCGGCAATTCCGCCTGGGCGTGCTGGATGGTAAGGTGAAACCAGACTATGGGAGACCAGTTGCGGTCTCTACAAGTGCTGCACAAAAAGAACTCGTCCCCTTGGCACTCATCGGAGTGCTGACACCCATTATCGTCGGCCTTGTCCTCCAGGTCGAAGCCTTAGGTGGATTCCTTGCTGGCATCATTCTCTCCGGACAGCTCCTAGCAGTCTTCTTGAACAATTCTGGAGGAGCATGGGATAATGCAAAGAAATTGATCGAAGATGAACCAAGAAAACCTCAGGAGAATCTGGGAAAAGGCTCCGAGAGGCATAAGGCTGGTGTCGTTGGCGATACTATTGGAGATCCCTTCAAAGATACGGCCGGTCCGGCGTTAAATCCAATGATAAAAGTGGTCAATCTGGTTTCGCTGATCGTCGCTCCAATTATCGTAGTTTATAAGGATATGGGGATTGGTGGTTGGAGTGTTGTTATAATCCTGATCGTCCTTCTGGGTTGGGCGATTCAGCGCAGTAAGAAACCGGCGCCTAGTCTGAAAGAGATCGAGGCTATTCCAACGCCAGGAGATTAATTTACAAGACTACAGAAGAGGAAAGAAATGGCCATAATCTCCCTGCGGGCTTATCTCCGCGAAATTGAAGAGATGCTTGACAACGGCCACTATAACGATGCCATAGCCCATTGCCGCCATATCATCGAACATTTTCCAAAGAGTGTCCATACTTATCGACTGATGGGGAAGGCGTTGTTGGAAAGCCGGCGCTTCGCAGACGCTTCTGATATATTCCAGCGCGTCCTCGCCTGTGTTCCAGATGATTTTGTCTCTCATCTTGGTATGAGCATAATATGCGAAGATGAGGGCGATCTAGACGAAGCGATCTGGCACATGGAAAGGGCATTCGAGGCTCAACCCTCGAATGTTGCAGTCCAGGATGAATTGCGTCGGCTATACGGCAAGCGCGATGGACTTGTGCCGCAAAAAATCCAATTGACACGTGGCGCGCTAGCCAGATTGTCTGCTAAAAGCACATTTTATTCACAAGCCATTGCCGAATTAAGGACCGCTCTGGCAGAAGATCCTGAACGACCTGATCTCCAGGTTGCACTCGCTGAAATTTACGCGAAAAGCGGTGATGTGCTCGCTTCCATTGACATTTGTAATCTGCTCCTAAATAAATTGCCTTACTGTTATTCTGCAAACTTTCTGCTTTCCCAATTATTATTGGGAACAGATCGGTCTAAAGAGGCAGACCTCTCTAGAAAGCGGCTGATCGAAATCGATCCATATTGTGCCCACCTTTCGGATAATTACCAGACGCCAGAGCAAGTGCCGGATGACCTTGTTACTCTGGATCGCTACGTAGGTGAGGCTGACGAAGAGTTATATCGTCGAGAGGCTGAGCCTTTGCCGACCACCTCCGCGGATGAAGGGGGAACTCCATATGAATCATCTATGGATGATATGCCTGAATGGCTGCGAGAATTCCAGAGTCAATCCGCCAAAGAGGAAAGCGCATCTGAGGAAATTCATGTTGCTCAATTAAGTTCGACTGACGAAAATATTTTCATGGAGAGCACGGAAAGTCATGAGCAGGATGATGATATTCCTCAATGGTTGAAAGACATCGGATGGGAACCACCTTTCCAACCCGAAAAAAGATCTGAAGAAATTTCAGATACATCCGGAAAAGGTGCTGATTACCCAACGCAGACGCCTGAGTCGGAAGAAGTCTCACTAGCGGGTGATGTTGAACCAGGTATCGCTGGTGAAGAAGAAATTCCTTGGGAAGGCGAGGCTTACATACCCGAATCTGAAACGACCTGGGATGAGGAAAGCCCTCATGAATCCAGCGAACAAGAAATTCCAGACTGGTTGACTGAGGGTGTATCAGAAGCTATATCTCAGGAAATAGCCCACGCCGAAGAAGGAACAAAAGAAGAGATTCCTGATTGGTTGCATGAACTTGGAGAAGGAATACCTGAGGAAATCGAACTCAAAGAAGAGTCAGAAACCACAGAGAATGTTAGAGAGCAAATACAAAGGGATATAGAAGAGATTCAGCCCGAAGAGGTGCATCCTGTAGGGTCACCTGAGGATCTACCAGATTGGCTGGAAATGGTCTTCCATGATTCGGTAGAACAAGAGGAGGGTTTTGAAATTGCCAGGGCGGAAATCCCTCTCTGGTTGCGTCAGCTCGAAGAAGAAAGCCAGCCAGAAGAAACTGGACCGGCTGACTATCAACCGCTAACAGACTCCTTAGCAACAGCTGAACAGCCGCTGGGTACCGAAAAAATACCAGATTGGCTGGTGGCTGCAATGTCATCTGAGGAATTGGAAGTTTTACCATTTGAACAGCCCGAAGAAATCCTTCGACCAGAGAAATATGTTGAGAGCGACACACAACCTGTTCAGACGGAGTTGGCTCAACTTCCATTGCAAGAAGAACACCCGCAGGCTAAACCTCCGATGAGTGTTGAACCCTCCGGTCCCGTTCGCAAGGAAGCCGAAATTCTCCCTGAAGAAATAACACCTTTGTCTCAAGAGATCGGCGCACTCTCGGAAGAAGATGAACAAGCAGCTTTGGCTTGGCTCGAAAGCCTAGCTGCAAGGCAGGGCGCCATCGAAGAAGAACTTCTCACACCCCCTGAAGATCGCCTTGCGGAGATGCCTGAATGGATCAAAGAGGAGACTGCAACCGAGACAGAATTCCCTCTTATTGAAGGCAAAACAGAACCCGAAAAACCTGTCACGGAGCTAGAAGGTGTAGTGTTCGCCGAAACACCTCCTGCAGTCGCGACCGATGAAGCCCTCGAGGAAATGGCAGCTGAGGTTCAAGAACCTTTCATCTGGGAACCTGAGCGCATCGAGGGAGAGATTGAACCGGAAGAATCAATTGAAACAGCCACCACAGAGAGAATTGAAGAAATACCCCCTACCACCATTTTCCCTGAGGAGATGTCCGAGGGAATTATTGCATCAGAATTGGAACAACCTGAAGAAGAGCTTCCGGCCTGGTTACGTGAACTCGAAATCGAATCTGAATCACCTACATGGATGCCGCCTGAGGAACTTGTCCCCTTGGACGAGCTCAATAAATACGAAGAGATTGTCGAGAAGATTGATATCAACACAGCATCGCTGGGACAACTTGAGCGAATACCTGGGGTCGGGTTCATCCTGGCTCAAAATATCATCAACTATCGAGAATCTTCGGGAGGTTTCAAAAGCCTTACAGAGCTGATCAATGTCCCCGGGATGAATGCTGATCTCATTTCAGACCTTGAAGAATATCTCACTGTAGAAGTCGTTAGCGAGATCGTTGAACCCGCGACAGACATTCCTGAGTTGAAGCAAGCCTGGAATTTGCTTATGGGAGGTGATGTCGAAGGTGCTGTTGAAATGTACAGCGATCTTATTCGAAGGCAAGTCTACCTGGAGGATGTCATTAGAGATCTACAGGAAGCAGTTTCACTCCATGCTTCGAATGCAACCCTTTATCAAACCCTCGGCGACGCCTATGTGAGGGCTAATCGTTTGCAGGATGCACTGACAGCTTATACCAGGGCAGAGGATCTACTCGCCTGAATATCGGAGGAAATATTGGAGAGAACGTTAGTTCTAGTTAAACCAGATGGCGTCCAGCGTGGATTAATCGGAGAAGTAATCACAAGATTAGAAAGGCGCGGATTGAAACTCGTAGGAGCGAAATTCATGCGCGTGGATACAGAACTCGCCGAGACACATTACGCCATTCACAAAGGAAAGCCTTTTTATGAAGGTCTTATCCGTTACATCACTTCGGCACCTGTTATGGCAATGGTTTGGGAAGGACCAAATGCCATTGCTGCGGTCCGCCAGACAATGGGTTCAACGCGCCCTACAGAAGCCGCGCCTGGATCTGTACGCCATGATTACGCGCTAGAAGTAGGTCGTAACCTGACGCACGCTTCTGATACACCAGAGAATGGCGCTGCGGAGATCTCCCTCTGGTTCAATAACTCAGAGTTGATAGATTGGGATCGCTCAAACGATCCCTGGATATTTGAATGAGATGGTCCTCGAGAGCGGATAAATATGCATCTCACTTTTCTCTGCACATCATAATGAGACCGAGCCTCAAACTTTATTGGTGAAAATTATAAAATTTACCGGTTGTAAAGATAATAATGACCGAGATCGATAAAGTTCAACTAGAAAGAATACTCCTGAAAGTACAGAAACCTGGCAGGTACACAGGGGGCGAACTCAATCAAACCGTAAAAGATTGGAATCAGGTGAGAACAAAAGTCGCGTTGGTTTTCCCCGATATATATGACTTGGGTATGTCCAACCTGGGTCTGGCGATCTTATATGATTTGTTGAATCAACGAGATGATGTCCTGGCAGAAAGAGTTTATCTGCCCTGGCTGGACATGGAATCGGAGATGCGATCAGCCGGAATTCCTTTATTCACGCTCGAGAATAAGCGTCCATTGAGAGAATTCGATATCATCGGTATTTCGTTGCCTTACGAGACCCTCTACACAAACACCCTCAATGTCTTAGATCTTGCCGGCATTCCGCTTTTTTCATCTGACCGGTCTACCTTTGATCCTCTGGTCATTGCCGGTGGACACGCCACATTCAATCCTGAACCCTTGTATCGTTTCATCGATGCTTTCGTCATTGGCGAAGGTGAGGAGGTTATCCACGAAATCGTCAATGAATATCAAGATTGGAAACAGAACTCAACTTCGCGTCGCGACCTTTTTCTCGCCCTGGCCAAAATTCAAGGGATATATATCCCATCCTTCTATGAACCCATATACGAACCAGATGGCACAATAAGGCAAATAGATAGACTTACTCCTGAAGCACCTTACCCAATAATAAAAAGGATTGTCGCTAAGCTTCCTCCCCCTCCAACTCGCTTCATTGTTCCTTATATTGATATCGTCCATAACCGGGTACCAATCGAGATCATGCGAGGGTGCACTCGAGGATGCCGCTTTTGCCATGCTGGCATGGTCACCCGTCCCGTTCGCGAGCGGAGGGTTGACGAAATTATCGATGCGATCGAACGATCGATCGCTTCAACCGGTTTCGAAGAAGTGGGGCTATTGTCCCTTTCTTCCTCCGACTATACGCATGTCGTGGATTTAGTCCGTGCCGTAAGTGATAAATTCAAAGATCGACAATTGACAATCTCTCTCCCGTCCCTGCGAATCGAAACCGTCTCGGTCGAGTTGATGGACGCACTTCCTGCAGACCGGAGAAGCGGTTTCACGCTTGCTCCAGAGGCAGCTACAGAGAGAATGCGCCAGATCATCAACAAACCTGTCAGCACCAGCCAGCTCCTTGAGACTGCGCGCGAGATATATAGACGCGGGTGGACTACTATAAAACTTTACTTCATGATTGGCCACCCCTCGGAGACCCTTGAAGATGTTCGAGCTATCGTAGATTTATGCAAAGCTGTTCTCCGAGAAGGGCATAAGACAATAGGCAGAAGAGCGAAACTACACGTGGGAGTAAGCACCTTCGTCCCAAAACCTCACACCCCGTTTCAATGGGTTGCCTGCGATACTATCGAAAGTATTAATCAAAAACTCGATTTTCTTCAGCGCAATTTACGCGGTGGTGGACTTAAACTGACCTGGACCCAACCAGAAGTAACTCTCGTGGAAGCCTGGTTGTCTCGTGGAGATCGCCGTCTGGCTGACGTGATTTACCACGCCTGGAAACTCGGAGCAAAATTCGATGCCTGGAAAGACCAGTTGAACTTCAACGCCTGGACTGAAGCTTTTCGCATTGCTGGTCTTGATCCCGCCTTCTATACTCACCGACCACGAGCCTACGACGAGGTTTTTCCTTGGGATCACATCAGCACGGCTGTTAGAAAAAACTTTCTCTTACAAGATCTGCATCGCAGCGAAAATGCCATCCCGCTAAACGATTGTCGTAACCAGTGCTATGCTTGTGGAATCCTGCCCACCTTCGCTGACTTACGGCGGGATAACCCAGGAGACACCTGGAAATGTCCAGAAGTTTCTAAAAGAGGACAGAAAGCAACCAAACCAATAATCATAAATATTCCTGTCTAAGCGGTGTATTCTTCTCATCTTTATACCCTGGCACCCCACTTGATTGCTTTCACTCTTCCCCATCGGGAATATTGGCGTGGCATTGAAGAATGCGCGTAAGGATAACGTTTGCCAAGACCGAAGCCATGCGATTCACATCCCATCTGGATGTATACAGAGCATGGGAACGAACATTCCGCAGGACAAAACTAAAGCTGGTGTTCAGTCAGGGTTATAATCCCCGTCCTAAAATCCAGATTGCAGCTGCATTGCCTTTGGGCTTCACCAGTCAGGCGGAATTAATGGATGTTTGGCTGAAAGAAACTAGACCAATAGAGCATATCAGGAGAGAATTAATTTCGGCAGCTCCCCCGGGACTCCAGATCATCGATGTTCAGGAAGTGAACGAGAACGAAGCTGCGCTGCAAAATCGCATCATTTCAGCGGATTATCTGATTGAATTATCGGAGGCTCCGCAAGATCTCGAAAAACGCATTGATGAATTACTTAGCGCTGAGACTTTACCACGCAAATGGAAAAGTAAACCTTACGATCTGCGAGCACTTATAGAACGGCTGGAAAGCCAACGATCGGACGAAAATGGAAATGTCTGGCTAAGTTTACGCTTAAAAGCCGAGGAAGGGAATACTGGCCGACCCGAAGAGGTGCTAGCGGCTCTTGACATTCCCATTGAATCAACGCGAATACAGCGGACAGCCTTGCACTTTAAAAAGGATAAGTCTCTCGGTGATTGATTTCATGTTTTCATTCGTGGTAGAATTATGACCAAGCCCCCATAGCTCAGTGGATAGAGCGCTGCCCTCCGGAGGCAGAAACCCGCGTTCGAGTCGCGGTGGGGGTATTGACAGACCCCTGAATCTAATCCTGCCTGTCTGCCTCGACACTTTGAATCATCGAATCCATCTGTCAGAAGACATCGAACTTGGCGGGTAGGTAAATAAAGATCAGGGGCTTTTTCATTGCGATTTACATGTAACAGTCTTTTATGAAGATGCCATTCCATTTCTACCCACTGCTTCTGGGATTGTACCCGGTGATGTCGCTGATCGCGCACAACCAGGCAGAGATGGTTCTCTCGGATGGACTTCGGGCAGTTCTCTTTTCGGGATTACTGGCTGTCTTCCTGCTTATAATAATTAGGGTTGTAACCAAAGAAACCCATAAAGCAGCTTTGATGACTTCTTTTGCCCTACTCCTGCTTTATTCTTATGGACATGTGATTTACTTCTTCCGACAACCCATATTCCCTGGTTTCTCCCTGGGCAGACATCGCATTTTAATCCCTTTCTTCGCGGTTGTCCTTATTACCGGTACAATATTAATTGCAAAATCAAAATTTGATCTGTCAACGATAACTAGAGCCCTGACCCCTATCAGTGCGTTGTTGATAATATTTCCACTCACCCAGATCACATATCGTACAGTCGTTAACTCTTTCCAGACAAAAAAGGGCATTCAGCAAGCGAGAGCCGAATTGCCAGTCTCCCTGCCAACCGATCGAGAACCGCCGGATATCTATTACATTATCCTGGATGGATATCCACGCAGTGATTTCATTACACGCTTCTTCGATGAGGATATCACTGCTTTTTTGAAGGAACTAACGGCTCGTGGTTTTTATGTGGCACGCTGTTCTCAATCGAATTATACCGATACACGCTTTTCGATGGCATCAACCCTCAATATGAAATACCTTGACAAGGGAACAGGTGAGCCAGAAGTTCTTCTAACCGGGACTGAGCTCGATTTCATGATCCGCTTTGGCGAGGTTCAGAGAAACTTTGCTGGATTAGGATATCAAATCATCACATTCGAAACCGGTTATAAATGGTTGAAATGGGCTGAAAGCGACATGCACCTCGACCCAGCTAAACACCGTGCGAAACGTACTTTTCTCTCAATTGAGATCAATGACTTCGAGTATCTTTTCTTGAATACAACTGCTTTTAAAATAATTCTCGATTTACCATTCGTCATCGACAGTGAACAAGCCAGATTGGTCAATGAATTGATCAACAGCCCAAGGGCATCACATCGAGATAGAGTCTTTTTTACTCTTAATTGGATACCGACGATCTCCAGGACAATGTCCAGTCCTAAATTTGTATATGCGCATCTGGTTTTCCCGCATCCACCATTTATCGTGGATGCAGATGGAAACCCTTTACAGAATACCCCTCCTGATGAGATCAAAGCATATAGAGATCAGATCCTATACCTGAATAAAAGATTGATCGATATACTAGATGAAATTCTCAGCGAGCCGGGCTATCGACCTCTGATCATTATACAAGGCGATCATGGAGCTACTATTGACTACGAAGCCCACCAGATCGATAAAGCATATCGGCTTGGAATTCTAAACGCGTACTATCTACCTGGTTTAGCACCTGGAGTACTCTATGACTCGATAACACCGGTAAACACCTTTCGGCTCATCTTCGACCACTACTTTCAGGGAAATTATGGCCTCCTCGAGGATAAGAGCATCATCGGTAGACAAAGTCCGTTTACCACTCTTGAGTGTAATGTCCATTGAGAAGTCAGCAATATTGCGCTTTGGCATTTCGCAGCTAATCTTTTGAAGAAAGGTTTCACCATTATGAACTGGAATTTTTCATTGCTTTTCTCGGCTGATCAGATATTCAATCTACTGTTTCGGAGCAAAGCTTACCTCGATCCAGGTTCAGGAAGCTATTTCATTCAACTTTTGATCGCGAGCTTGATGGGAGCCCTCTTTGTTGTGGGGACATATCGCAAGAAAATCGGTCAATTTCTGAAAAACCTATTCTCAAGAAAAAAGCCAGATGACAAACAGGAACACTGAAACAAAAGAGAGCTCATCTTTTCGTGATCCGGCCGGTTATCTTTATTATCACAATAAAACTCTTCTTCGTAAAATCACCCCCCTAGGACTGGCCGATTATCAATACCTGCTGGATTCTGGATTGTATGATGAGCTGACAAAGAGGAGATATCTTGTCCGACATGAAGAAATATCCGAGCCTCTGGACAATTCCGATTTCGGCAGCAAGATCATCAGACCTGAAAAGATCGAATTTATTTCTTACCCTTACGAATGGTGTTTCAGCCAGCTGAAAGCAGCCGCAATCTTGACGCTCCAAATACAGGAGCTGGCGCTTGCCAGTGGGATGACCTTGAAAGATGCCAGCGCTTATAACATCCAGTTCTCAAATGGTCATCCAATTCTGATCGACACTCTTTCGTTTGAACGATATCAAGACGGGGAACCATGGAGTGCATATCGGCAATTCTGTCAGCATTTCCTGGCTCCTTTATCTTTGATGGCCTATTCAGATGTCAGATTGAATCAGCTTCTCCGGATTTATATCGATGGCATCCCTCTCGATCTTGCCAGTCGCTTATTACCGTTCAAAACTTTTTTGAAGTTGCCTTTATTACTTCACATCCACCTTCATGCACGCTCACAACTCAAGTTTAAAAATAAACCCTTGAATAGACAGACTATTCATAAGCAATTAAGCCTCCAACAATTGCTCGGACTTCTCCAAAATCTTAAAGCAGCAGTGAATGGTCTGGTATGGAATAAGACAAGCACGCTCTGGTCGGAGTATGAGAAAATCCATGCCTATTCAGAGCCGGCTTTAAAAGAAAAAACCGGTTTTGTCGAAAGAGCGATCGAAATTTCGAAACCCAAGATCGTCTGGGACCTAGGCGCAAATACGGGTTTTTTCAGCCGTCTGGCAAGCGGTAAAGGTATCCTCACGATCTCATTCGACATTGATCCAGGGGCGGTCGAGCTCAATTATCAAAGGCTTATCCAGGATGGAAGCGCTCATTTGTTGCCTCTTTTGCTGGACCTCACCAATCCCAGCCCCAGAATCGGGTGGAGGCTACTGGAAAGACAATCACTTTTTGATCGCGGACCCGCTGATCTGGTATTTGCGTTAGCATTGATCCATCATCTCGCCATCGCCAATAATATCCCCTTGAGTGATCTGGCACAATTTTTCGCTGGCATCTGTGAATGGTTATTGATCGAATTCGTCCCGAAAGACGATCCACAAGTCAGAAAAATTATGGGCGTCCGAAAGGATATTTTCCACGATTACGATTCGACCAGGTTCGAAGAAGTGTTTGGTTCTGTGTTTCGGATAATAGAACGTGATCACATCAGGGACACTTCCCGGATGATGTACTTGATGAAAAAAATTTAATCCCCATGAACCACCCTTATCTCTGAGCGCTTTGGGGGACCTGAAATAATCACCCTGGTATGGCTTAATTCTTGCATCCCCTATTCTCAACACAAAATCTTCCGGGACAAGTGTTCACAATTATGCATATTAGAATTGCATCAGCCAATTGTATTATTCAGATTTTTGTCGCTGCCAGCCTGATCCTGGTTGGCTGTTCACCTCCAGTGGCTTCACCCATCCTTATCCAAAGTGGCAACGAGGCGGGGAATACAAGTATTCTTGATCAAGATTTACACAGTTCGAATGGTTCAGCTACAGCAAAACCAATGTCAGGCGGAATGGTATCGTTCGATGGAAGTGTATTCGTCGCCGTCTCAGAAATAAACCCTCAGGCATGGAATCAGGCGGGTTGGGCGATATCTGATCAGTCCATTGACACAGATACTCAAGAAGTACCCGAAAATTGTACGCTCTACGTTCATGAGGGGGTCGACGGTCAATGGGTAGGTCGTTGTCGAGGGAAGATCATCATCCCAAAAGATGGTGCAAAACATATTGCCGTGATGCACACCAGTCGGGATGGAAGCACGACTCTAATCCAAGTGGCTCCACCACCATGATATAGGGATATCTCTCGTTAAGGATACACTTGATTACTAAGCCTCCACGGGTTGATATTCCGAGCAGTGTGAAGTGGGGTAAGAGGAAGCCAGAAAGAATCTGACACATTCGTAAGGATATATTGACATTGCCGATAAATCATCGATAATGAAGGCGGGCTAGGATCGGCATGAAACTTGCAACATTGGTCGCAAAAATTTACCTAATCCTTCCTATCTTCGGAGAATAATATGCTCCAATCTCAAAGGTTACTTCCTCTCACCCAAGTCCGCCCGATGACAACAGCCCATCTAGCCCAAACGATGGCACTGCTTTTTCTTAATGCTTCGGAGTTAGATCAAAAAATCGAATCCGAGCTTTCCAGAAATCCAGCACTTGAAGTTGATCCTGGCAAGCGTTGCCATATCTGCGGAAGAATTTACCCTCACAAAGGATCATGTCCATTCTGTACAAACCCAAAAACAGCTACTTCTGAAGAACCTATCATCTTTGTCTCACCAATAATTTACAAAGGGCAGCAGACAGGCGCTTCTTCAATTGAGGATTACCCCCTGGATGAGGTAACCCCTGAATACGAAGATCTGTCCATGTATGTTATGCGTCAGATCGCGCCAGAAATCCCTGCCGAAGACCGCAAACTTGCCGCCTACTTACTCGCCAATCTGGATGAAGATGGTTTATTGACGATTGAACCAGTCGAAATCGCACGGTACCATCATGTTCCAATTTCGCGCGTTGAGAGCGTAATAAGATTGATTCAGCATGCAGATCCTGTTGGCGTTGGATCACCATCACCAAAGGACGCCTTGCTTATTCAACTGAAAGTTCTGTCTGAAAGCATATCCATTCCTGAGAAAGCCCAGGAAGCCATAGAGGTGGGAATGGATCTCATCAGCCGCCGGCAGTTCTCGCAGCTCGCTAAAATCCTTGGGATTTCCCATCAGCATGCTTTAGAGATCCACGATTTCATTAGTAGAAATCTTAACCCATTTCCTGCCCGCGGAAATTGGGGCGATGTTCGATCTGGCAAAGTCAAAAACCCGTCGGTCTTCACATCACCGGATATCGTGATATCCAAATCCTCATCTGCAAATAACGACTGCCTGCTCGTCGAAATTTATTCTCCTTATTCAGGGTTGCTTAAGGTTAACCCGCTTTTTCGCCAGGCGATTCAACAAGCCCCTGAAGAAAAAACCACTCAATGGAAGTCGGATCTTGAGCAAGCCGAACTGCTGGTAAAATGTTTGCAACAGCGCACAAATACGATGGTTAGGTTGATTGGCAGGTTGATAAAAATCCAGCGTGAATTTATTTTGAATGGTGATGCAGATCTGAAACCATTGACCCGCGCCTTCCTGGCCAAAGAGCTGAATTTACACGAATCGACCATCTCGAGAGCAGTAGCGAACAAAACAGCTCAATTACCAGATGGAAAAATAATTCCCCTCTCAAAGTTCTTCGACCGGAGCTTGAACATCCGCACAGCATTGCGAACGATCATCGAGAAGGAAACCAGACCGTTGAGTGACAGCGAAATTGCTGCATTGCTCAAATGTCAGGGTTTTAATGTTGCCAGGAGAACTGTGGCAAAATATAGATCCATGGAAGGCATCCTACCTTCCCATCAAAGATAGCCTCCAACACCTTCATCGTTCATGAAAAGAGCATTCGCACTCCCTCCTCTGAATCGATTCAATTTTCGAATTCCATCCTGGCAGATCATCGAAAATCTCATTGACCTGATCCCATCTCCTGCCCTCCTCTATGATTCTCGTCGCAGGAAATTTCTAATCGCTAACGCAGCGGCTATCGAACAAACGGCATTCACAAGAGCAGAACTGACTCAATTGAAACTTAGTTACTTTCTGCCAGGGCAAAACGAGACTGATCTTCAAAGCCTTCAAGAAACCAATAACAATGTCAGAAATGGCTTTTATCTGACCCGAAATGGTCAGAAAATTGCTGCAAGAATTCAGCTCCAGGCACTCGATCTTGAGGGGGAATTGATATTAATCTCATTTCAGGCAATGTCTGATATCGAAATACACAACGCTGAGATAGAACGGAGGGCAAATCAGCTCAGCAATATTTTGGCTCTACTGAATGCTTTTGGTGAAGATGATGAGGATAAGGCAATCGACAAATGTCTTGAATTGGGTAAAAAATTGATCGGTGCCGACATCCTGGCTCTTTACCTGGTTCAGGTCAAATATCCAGGCTTGAAAAGGACGCTGATAAAAGGAACAGAAGATATACTGCCAGATGCGATCGATCTGCCTGATATTGATAATTTGATCAAAAACCCTCTTTGGACCCCTGGAAAACGACCAATTTGTGGATTACAACGCTCAGCTCATGCCTCGAAGTTATCATACTTGGCAGTTTATCCTTTGGCCGACAGCTCATCAATCATTGGATTGCTTGCGGTAGGCTCCCTTCATAGTGCTCCTCCTGATGATCTCCCGATTCTGGCGGAAATCCTGACAGCGTCATTCACGTACCTGATTCAAGGGAAAACTTTTCGGGAGCATCTATTGGCGAATGAAACGAGATTAAAAAGAAGATTGATGGCTGCCGAAACATTCATCGAGGGAAGTAAAGAAGGCTGCATATTCGTCTCCCCGGAGCTGCTCATCGAGGAGATCAACCCCGCGGCAGAAACCATGCTTGGATATACTATCCATGAAGTCCTGGGTCATCCTCTCGTCGATGTGATTATAGGTCCTGCAAATTTAAATCCAGCTCTCCAGGCTGCCCTCCAAGGAATTTCGACGCCTAACCTGGGCGAGGTCAGATTGCTGAGACGCGATGGATCTACTTTTCTTGCCCATGTCAGCATTCATCCTTTGCTTACAGATGCAGGGCTCGAGGGGATCACGGTAATATTTAGAGATCTGAGTGAACATGAAGAGTTTCAATTGAGAAATCAGCAACTGGAGCATCGAGCTGTGCTTGGTGAGGTAACAGCGATTTTTGCCCATGAAGTCCGCAACCCGATCAATAACATCAGCACAGGCTTGCAAGTGATGAAGATGAATCTCCCACCTGATGATCCTAATCGTGAGGCAATCACGCGCCTCCTTAATGACTGTGGTCGTCTCACTCACCTGATGAGCTCGATTCTGACGTTTTCGAAGCCAGCAAGCACAGAACAACTCGTTAACCTCGAAGAGTTGATCAAGGGTGTGATCGATCGCTGGCGGCCCCGCATGGCTCGCCTGAACATCTCCCACGAACTTAACAGCCATCATCTGACCCCAGTCGTGCTTGGTGATGCTCGCGCCCTGGAACAGGTCTTCAATAATCTGATCAGCAATGCTCTCGAAGCTATGAGGGAGACCGGGGGAAGATTGACGATCAATATTCGCTCAATTGCCGCCGAAGATGGGAAAAACAAGATTGAAGTCAATGTGATCGATAATGGCCCTGGGATTCCAGAAGAGATCATCGATCGAATCTTTGAACCCTTTTTTACGAACAACCGCAATGGTACCGGTCTCGGCCTTTCGATCGCAAAAAGGATCGTGAACGACCATAAAGGCTTGATAGCGGCTTTGAGTGTTCCGGGAGGGACAGCCTTTCGGGTTACATTTCCTCTTGCAAACCAGTCCGAAGGATTATCAGAATGAGTCTTTCGGTATTAATCGTTGATGACGAAGAGAACGCTCGACTCAATATTAGATCTTTTCTGGCAGGAAAAGACTATGAAGTCTTCGATGTGGCAACCTTATCCGAGGCGCGGCAGTTTGTTCAGCGTGGTAATGCTGATATCGTCTTATTGGATATCCGCCTTCCGGATGGGTATGGTCCTGATTTACTCGAGGAAACTCTTCATCTACCGAATCGACCGCCTATTATACTTATTACCGCCTATGGTGACATCGAGACTGCTGTCGAAGCCATGAAAAATGGTGCTCACGATTTCTTCCAGAAGCCCATCGATCTCATCCAACTCGAAAAATCGATCCTCCGAGCAAGCGAGATCGTCTCAATGCGGCGTGAGCTGGATCATTTACGACAGGCCCAATATAAACAGTTCAATTTCATCGTTGGAAAATCACCAAAAATGCAAATGCTCTTTGACCATGCACAAAGAGCTGCATCAGCTTCTGTTTCAGTATTAATCACTGGCGAAACTGGGACCGGGAAAGAAGTATTGGCGAGAGCTTTGCATCGCATGGGTCCTCGCGCAAGCCACCCCTTCATCGATGTAAGTTGTCCTGCAATCCAGAGTACCGTACTCGAGTCAGAACTTTTCGGATATGAGCCGGGTGCTTTTACGGGTGCTGAAAAGCGCAAGCCTGGATTGATGGAAATTGCCGATGGCGGGATCCTCTTCCTGGATGAAATATCATCTACACCACTTGATATTCAGGCGAAGTTATTACGGGCCTTGGAGGAACGTAGTTTTCGCCGTGTCGGCGGCACAAACCTTATCAAAGTTGACGTACAAATAGTCGCAGCATCTAACCGGGATATCCCGGACATGATTAATAAAGGGGATTTCCGTGAAGATCTTTACTATAGACTGAAAGTTGTTGATCTCCATTTGCCTCCACTGCGTGAACGCAAAGAAGATATTCCCGAGCTGGTTGGATTGTTTATCCACGAGAATAACCTGCGCATGGGAATTAACATCCTTGAAGTGACGCCACGAGCATTAGAAGCTCTGATGGCATATGACTGGCCGGGAAATATCCGGCAGCTTCGGCATGTCATCGAGCGAGGGATGCTCTTTTGTGACAGCGATAAACTTGATATCTCTCAACTACCTGAAGAGATTGTCCACTTAAGGTAATCTGGCTCACGTCTTTCTGGCACACCTCTTGCACCTACCCTGCCAGGAAGACGATTATGCCAATACCATCCCGCTATCTAAAAACAAATCGGATCGGATTCCACTATTTCCCTGATTCAGAGCATTTCCGTGAAGACGATTTGGCTCTCTGGATTCCCAGACTTAAAAGTCTCGATTGTTCCTGGCTAACCCTCTTCGCGCCGTGCGAGCGGGCAATTCCAGAAAATTTTATAACTTGCCTGATTAGCCATGATATTACCCCCATTTTGCACCTTATTCTTCCATATGACCCACCTCCCGATGCCGAGTCTATTAAAGTCTTGATCGAGAGCTATTCAAAATGGGGTGTTCGCTTCGCAGTGATATTCGACCAGCCAAATAATCGATCCTCCTGGCTTGCTTCCGCCTGGAGCCGATCCGACCTGGTCGAAAGGTTCTTAGACCGTTTTATCCCCATCGCTGATATTTCACTTGCTAACGGAATAACTCCTATCTTCCCCCCACTCAGCCCTGGAGGGGATTACTGGGATACCTCTTTCCTTAGATATTCCCTTTTAGGATTGCAGAGACGAAAATCAGAAAGAATTTTGGATGAGCTGGTTATAGGTGCCTATGCCCGGGCAAGAGATAAGTCTTTGGAATGGGGCCGCGGAGGTCCCGAGAGGTGGCCAAATGCAAAACCTTACTTCACCCCGGATGGATCTCAGGATCATAGAGGATTTTGTATCTTTGAATGGTATTTGAGCATTTCCGAATCGACGGTCGGAATGCGACTGCCCATGATTCTGTTTGGATTGCAGAGCAGCTTTTCTGCACCCGAGACAGTTAAAGAAATCACAAACGAAGATATCCAGGCGACGCTTGCTATGGCAGAGTGCCTCTTACAACGAGAATCCAGGGCAATGATTTCTAATCCTGCTTCAGCCAAGAACAACTCGATCAATCCCCTACCCGAAGAGATTATTGCAGGCAATTTCTGGCTGCTATCCACCGACGCAAAGAGTCCCTATGCGCAAGATGCCTGGTTTTCTCCAAATGGAGATGGCAGTGTTCGTGCCGTCGCCTTCGAAAAGTTATTGCATGGGTTGAAGAGTAATTTTTCGAAGTATTCTTCCCATCATCGGCAGGCAGACTCGTTTGTTATTGAGCACTACCTCTTATTGCCGTCCTCGAGCTGGGGAATCACCGAATATTATCTGAATCTCGCCAGACCGTTAATCCGTCGGGAAATGCCGGTGATCGGTTTTTCCATTGATGAGGCCCGATACGCGCGCACAATTACTGTATTTGGTGATGCATATTACTTTCCAGACGCGCTGTTGGATGACCTTCGACAGGCTGGCAGTTTAGTAAGGCGGGTAGAACCTGATGGCATAAATGTTGCATCAATCTTTGGTGACCACAAAACGGAGGCATTCAATGACTGATTTCGAACATTTCCCCGAAATTACGCTTCATACCCCTATCATCAAAGTCATTGGTCTGGGTGGAGGCGGCTGCAATGCAGTAAACCGTATGATCGAGTTGGGATTATCTGGAGTGGACTTCATCGGCGCAAACACTGATTTTCAGGCGCTGCAGACCTGCCTGGCACCAGTAAAACTGCTCCTCGGGCCACAAGTGACACGTGGGTTGGGTGCCGGTGGAAAACCCGAGGTTGGAAAAGCTGCAGCAGAGGAGAGCGAAGACGAGATCGCCTCTGCCCTGAGGGGAGCTGACATGGTGTTTTTGACAGCAGGGATGGGCGGAGGAACAGGGACTGGTTCTATCCCCATCGCTGCCCGTGCGGCGCGTTCAATTGGGGCAGTCACAATCGCAATTGTGACAACACCCTTCTCCTTCGAGATGGGGCATCGCCAAAGGAATGCAACTCACGGCTTGTTCGAACTTACCAAATATACCGATACCTTGATATCGATCCCTAACGATCGTCTGCTTCAGATTGCTCCCAGGGATTTACCACTAGATCTGGCTTTCAGATTGGCTGATGATGTCCTCAGGCAAGCCGTGCAGGGGATCACCGAATTAATTACCGAGCCAGGATTGATCAATGTGGATTTCGCACATATTCGCCAGATGATGAAACTCGGTGGAGGAGCATTGATGGCTATTGGGCAGGGAAAAGGTCCCCAGAAAGCAGCCATCGCGCTAAATCAAGCTCTTCACCATCCTCTCCTTGAAGAAATTCCCATTGAGCATGCAGCCGGCATAATCGCGAATTTCACGGGTGGTCGTGACCTAACTCTTTATGAAGTCAGTGAATGCCTTTCTAAATTACATGAGCAGGCTGGACCCGGTGCCGATATTGTATTTGGTCTGACAAACGATGAAAGGCTTCAGGGTCGTGCACAGGTCATCCTTGTTGTCACCGGTTTGGGTGCACCTTCCGTTGATGTTAGCTCATTGCAAACCGAACCCAGGAAGGAGAAGGAAAGTAAGACCTCCGATATCGGACCTGAAATGGAGACCCCACTGAGACAACAATTATTTTTAGATCAGGTCGAGGCGCTTCCTGTAGCTCCGAACTCTCATTTCGCCAATGACCTCGATATCCCCGCCTTTCTCCGTCGAAGGATGATCCACAATCAATGACCGCGGGTTTGAGTGGCAGGAGCTTTTATGAACCCACAAATTCTCAAAGGAATCTCAGTTCAGGTTTATAAACAATTCCCCGAACTCGAAGGGACTAAACCGAAAGTTCAGCTTCAGACATCATCAAAATCGTCAACTGATCAAAAGAACTACCTGCTTATTTACCGAGGGACAGTCAAGACGTTCGACGGGAGATCTTTACAAAGGATCGTCCGGATTGTGGCGACTGCACAAGGAAAAATTCTCAAGATGACAACCTCCAGGTAGCCGCGGGTATCTGGTCGCAGCGTTCCGAGGCAAAACATGCTCATCAAACAACTTTCCCTTCGCCTGGAAATCAGCTTTTGGCAGCTGCTCATCGCGCTTATGCACGAATCATCATTTGTGCAGAATATCATCAAATGGGGTTATCACCGTTTGCTTCCGATTGTATTTGGTCTTAACCAGTTGATCGATCTCAAGAAAGTTATCAACTGGGGACTTGTGGGTTTCTTTATCGGATTGGCTACCAGCCTTATCATCACTCTCCTGTAAACCATAATGTTTTCTTCGAAGCATCAGTTCATTACGCACAAAATATCACGCACTGTCTCGTTGATCGTGTTTCTCTTTTTTTCGGCTGCAGGTGTCTGGATCGGCCACCAGGTTGGAAGACAATTCAAGTCCGATGGGCAGAAATCAATTGAGAACGCCAATCGAAGCGAGATCTCACCAGGTGTCGAGCAGACCAACATCCTGGTGATAATCACAAGCACAGAACCTTCAGATCTTGTCCGGCTCCTATCGGCCTGGTTGGTTATCTATCTTCCCAAAACATCAGAGAGCATTTTCATACCTGTTTATCCTGATGGAAACACACATAAAGCTGGTTTTGCGGAACAGCTGGATGATGTTTTTTCGACCGATCAAAAAGGCTATCCGGTGGAATCTTTCTTCGATGCACTTGATGGATATTATCAATGGGATCACTTCATTGTATTCGATGAAGGAACCCTGACCTCCGTGATCGACTTTTTAGGAGGGGTGCTCATCAACGGACGCACTCAAAATGGTCCTCAAACCCTAGAAACGCTTAAGCTGATTAGCCGAGACCCAACCCTTCTGTCAGTAAACCAAGCAGCGGCCATAATCTCGGTTTGCCAGAAGATTGCAACTTTGGATCGAACCTCCCTCAAGAAGCTGGCAAATATTATGCTGGATGATAGCGCTCGGGATGAAGATCTGCCGCTCAAGATGATAAGTTGGTTAGATAGTCTGGATGGGAACCAAGCCTTGAAATGTGAATTTCCCGCACTAATGGGCTTACAGTATTAGAGGAGGTAAATATGGAATATGTGAGTATTTACGAAATAAAAATCGCCATGGCTGTACTGTTATTCATCTTTGGCGCTCTCTCGTTGCTCATCGGTATTTTTTTCCTTGTGATCAGGTCAACCGGGAAAGAAGTCCGAGCGCTCGCGAATCAAACTGCACAGCTGGTCAAAAAAGGATTGGCTGAAGAGGTCTCAGGTCTGGTGGGAAATGCCTCATCGTTGCTAAGCGCCACGAACGAACTCGTCAGAACTTCCGCGGGGATTGGAGTTTTCCTGTCAGTCTTGGGTTTCCTTCTTATGACCGTGGCGACATGGTTAATCCTTAAATTGGAATAAACCCTAGTCAACCTAAAGATATTTTTATTACTATGGCTGGAATCCAATCAGTTACTTCATTGCTGCGAAAAAAACTTCCAGAGTCGACCTGGACATCGGTTGTCTCAGCCTTACGACACGATCCGATTATATGGGAAGCACTTCAAGACAGGAGCTTCGCAAACTCATTAATATCATCGGTCAAAGATATCAGTGATCTAAAGCCTTCTTCGATCGCTTTATCGAATCTGAAATTTACCTTCCCTGATCTGTATCATGCACAATCGTCGACAATCCTTGAACTGTCCACTCAGGCTTATAAAGAGATAATCCTCAGCCAAAACTCACAGGAAATTCATACACCATTCACGACCGCTGCATTGATAGCACTTGAAATTCTAGATCGAGTCAACAGGCAGGGGATTGATGGAGCTGTTCGAGAAGTTCTCCAACAGATGCCTGGATGTGCATCGAATGGCAAGGATATTCTCAAGACTTCCTTCGCCATATTGTATGGACTGATCCCGGATGGAATCAAAATATTATCAATATTGTTGTCCGATTCTCTTTGCGCTGTCGGAACCGACCTGGCCATCCATATTTTGTTATGCGATCCAGTAGCCCCAACCTCCAAATTGGAGATTCTATGGTCACTGTTAGATCGGTTACCGATTTCTATCACATCCACGATGCTGCGCAAAATTGCGATTCACCAACCTGAGCTAACCAGAACACTTTCGGCGAAATATCTTGAAAATATCAAAAGTTGGCAGGTACCTGCCAACTTACCTCTGGAAGGGGACCCGGTTCTACTTTTCGTTCAAGAATTATCCACAGCATCACTTTATTCAATCTCCGAAAGAAGTGACCAGGCAATTCCACATTACGAAAAAGCCACAAAACTTCTTCAGGATCTGTACGATTTCACCCTCAACCAGTTCGTGAAGGAGATCCAAAACGAACAAAACCCAGCCAGGGCAGTTGATCTTTGGAAGAGTTATAAAACCATCGAGGCATCTCGACCTCCATCACTGCTCATGCACTCACTATTAGAGAATGATAATAATGATGCGGTGGATTTCTGTTCCATTCACCCAGAAAAGAAAACCATCGCTCCGATGTCTGCGCTATGCAGAGCGATAGCTGCCTGGAAAAACAATGATGGCGTCAATTTTCGACGGCATGTAACTGATGCCATCGACATAATCACATCTCGAATTCAGAATAATCTAACAACAGATCTCGAGACCATCGAACTAATTGATACATTACCCAAGATAATTTCATATCTCCTCGAATATTCCAGGCCAGCTGATGCAATGCGAGCCGCTCAAATTCTCACCCGTCTTGCTCCGAGGAATCCAGAAGGATACCTTTTCCTGGCACAATCAAGTCGCCAGGCTGGCTATCAGGATCAGGCAGTCGAAGCGGCTCAATTGGCTGTGATGCTAAACCCATCGGAGGTCAATTACCGGCGTGAGCTGGCATTGTGTCTGGAGTCTATTGGTGATTGGCGATCTGCCTTATCCGAGCGTCTCGAGATTACCGATCCCAGGTTTTCTCAGCATGCGGACTCGGAGTGGCCACCCCCGTTTGACCAGTTTGCTCTCGCAGCCAGTGCCCTCAAAGCTGGAGATTTGGAAAGGGCAGAGGCAACCTGCCGTGAGATCATATTGAGGTCGGAAGAGCAAGGACCAGCTCATGCCTTATTAGGTGAAGTCCTATTTGCAAAGGGTGAGCAGGACAGCGCGATTCATCATCTCATTTTGGCGACCCAACAAGCTCCTAACTTGCCAGAATCTTGGCTGGCATTATCCAGAATTTATCTGCAGATCGGACAAACCGATCAGGCTCTAGAAATACTTCGGGCTGCATCACAGGTCATTTCCTATCATCCGGAGATTCACCTTAAATTAGGAGAAATCTTCCTGGAGTTTGGTTCTCTCTCTGAAGCTGAGAAAGCATTGGGAAATGCTTTCGAAATCTTGTTTTCATCAGGAACCCGTTTCAGGTTATCGCGACTTGGTGGGCAAACCCTATCAGATCAAATTAAACCAGATCAGATCTTCGCTTCTCGGGGCAAGTGTGCACTTTTGTATGGTTTAACACTGTATAAATTAGGTTTTCGGGATAGAGCTGGTAAGGTTCTTGAACAGGGGTACTTGACTCATCCCGCATACCCTGGTCTTGCACAGTTCTACGGACTTTACCTTATCGAGCTCAAGGATCTGCTATCAGCTTTGGAATCATTCGCGATTGCTACCACAGTTGATCCCAAGAATCCAGAATGTTTAATTGAATATGCACAGGTACTCATTAATCTGAATAAAAATCCGGAGATAGCAATTCTTTCACTCGAGACAGCTCTCGATATCCTCGAAAAGGGCGGGACAGAAGAATTTTCAGATGATAGGCCAATGCCTGAAAACCTCGTCCGCCCTCAGAAGTTCGTTTTGAATGACTTGCCCGAAGCCTTAAGGGACATCCAATGGCAGAAATCGATCGTCTATCAAAGTGGTCAACCCTCCCAAGATACTTTACGGTCTCTGGCATTGGCCTTGCTAGCGAAAGCATATGAGATTGATGGTCAATTGGGGCGCGCATTGAAAACCTATTCCAAGGCTTTAGAAACCCCGCTTGTAAAAGATGAGCACTGGCGGATGGTCCTCACCATGGGCCTGGGTCAAACAGCTCTCAAGAATAACCAACCGGAAGTAACAATCGCCTCGCTTCAGGATCTGAAAGATTTGGTTGCGGACAACCCGATGTTTCACCAGATCCTTTCCGAAGCATACTCAGCGATGGGGTTCCTCGATGAGGGTATCGTAAGTGCGAAAAAGGCGGTCAAACTCGCGCCTGATGATATCGACATATTGTGCTGGTACGCTGAGAAGTCGTTGGCCGTCGGTAACTCCCAGGAAGCTGCCTTGATTCTCAAGCGCGCTGTCGAATTAGACCCTTCCCGAGATGATCTGGCATTGATGCTGGGTAAAACACTTATCAATTTGGGTAAGTTAGATTCGGCGTTAGAGATCTTGCACAATATCTCTACTAAAAGAGACGTAGATACAAAGATTTTATACGAAACCGCAGCTGCGCTGAGTTCATTAGGAAATGACGATGCGGCAGCCTCCTGTCTGGAAAATGCTCTCCAGCAAGAGAAGCAACCAAACCCAGAGGTATTCATTGATCTCACTCTCGTTTACATGAAATCCGGTAATTACGACCTGGCTCTGAGAACAATCGATCGCGCTCTGGAATGCGAGCCAGACAATACCGATTTACACCTCAGGAAAGCTGATATCCTGGTCGAATTAGAACGCGATCAGGCAGCACTCGCGATCCTTGAGCATGCGCAGTTATTAAAGCCCGATCGGCATGATATCTATTCGAGAATTTCCGCGATCTATTATCAGCAAGGACGTTTGCCACAAGCCTATCTCTCAGCGCAAAAATCTATACAGCTTTTCAAAGAGGGAGTAGATTTCCGGGAAGAAATACAGATCAGGACGCTTGCCGCCAGCATTGCTCGATCCCTCCTGGATTTAGAGACAGCCGCGAAATTATTATCGGGTCTGGAACATCAATACTCAGCGATCGAAGATTTGATCCATGATGTTCCAATACCTGCGCTTGTCAATTATTATTGCCTGTCAGCTGAAATCGACCTGGAGAGCAATGAAGAGGTTTTGGCTGCCCGGAAACTCAATGAAGTCACTGTATATGCAGGAAACCATCCAAGAGTTCTTGCTTTGAAAGCACGCCTGGCTTATCGAAGTAACGATCATCAACAAGCCCGGCATGATCTCGACACTGCAATTCAAAAATCCGGTCTATCAGATCTGGATACCAAAGATTTGTCACATGATTCCCTTGATACCCTGATTGGTATCCTCCTTGCAGCACTTGAGTTAAACGAATGGGATATTGCCCTGGAATTAATCGACGCAGATGACGATGATGTCACACATCCCTATCTTTCACTCTTGAAAATCAAAGCCATGGTTCTTCGGGTTGAATTCGCGCGTCTTTGTGAGATCCTGGATATTACCTTTCATAAACCTGCAGAAGACCTGTTATCCCAATCTAAAAATCGCCAAATTATCGATGATTTTGCTAGGCTCAAGAAATATTTCACGGAAAGCGAGCTCTTATCCTTACCTGATCCCATAATCACCTGGGAGGCGAGAAGTCAGGTGTGTTTTCAACCCAGCATTGAAGACCTCGACACTTTCAAAGCTGTCGCCAGCGGCCCAGACGATGTGGCTGCATTGTTAACCGCTTCCCACCAATTCTATGATGGTGAGACTATCCATCTTATATTTACTAATTTGCTCGCCCAAAATGAAACGCTAAAGAATCATCCTTATCTACTATCTCAATATGCATTAGCCATCCATCTGTCCCATAACAGGCAGAAATTCCTCTTAGAAGCAATTGAATCCATTCAGACAGCGATCAGAGCCAGGCCTGAGTGCCCTTATTACCATGTGATTCTGGCAAGATTGCAACATTCAAACGGTGCAATCCTCGAGGCACTCCGGGCCATGGAAACAGCACTTTCCCTCTGGCCTGAGGAAGTCCGTTGGCATGCTTATGCAGCTGAATTGGCAACAGCAGCCGATGATGTCTCGCTGGCAGTTTCATATCTTGAGCAGGCGATCTCGATTGAACCTGAAAATTTAGAATATTTGCTGAGCCTGGGGAATCTTTATCCACGGGTCGGACAGGAAGCGCAGGCAATAGATGTCTTGCAAAAGGCTATTGAGCTTGCTCCTGCGCAGGTGGAGCCGCTTCTTAAAATCGCTTCTCTTCATCTCACGATGGGCAATCTCTCAAAGGCTGTTCGCGCTGCAGAACGAGCTGTAGCGCTCGCAAACGATCATGTCGCTCCACATCTACTGCGTGGTGAGATTGCTCTCCGGATGAGCAATCCACGCCAAGCAGAATCATGCGCGCAAGCTGCGATTGAAATCAAATCCGACGATCCCGATGCCTATCACCTTCTTGCTCGCGCGCTCGAAGCACAAGGACGAACGGCAGAGGCGCTTGAAATCCTTGAGAATGGATTGAGGCTCTCCCCTGAGTCTCTCTCTCTCCAATTGGACAAGATCAACTTACTCGCTCGTGATCGATCCAGAGAAGAGACGCTCTCAGCCCTGACCGATCTTTCAACAAAATATCCAGAAGAACCGAAAGTACTTTCTTGCCTGGCATTTTCCCTGGCAGAGAACAACAACCGTGAAGAAGCGCTCCGCGTTGCCCGGCACGCATTACGAAGCTCACAGGATGCTCTCCAGATTCAAGAGCGGGCTGAGTTGCATTATCTCGTTGGCAAATTACTGGAAGCATCTGGCCAGCTAGACCAGGCAATCCACCATATTTCAGAAGCGATCCGCTATTCTCCTGAGGATATCGAAAAGTACCTGGCATTAGGAAAAGTCCAACAGGCGAGCAGGCAGCACCTTCAAGCATTGGAGACCTACAAGAAAGCCATATCTATTAATCCTGATAACCCCCAACCCTATCTTCAAGCCGGTTTGGTCCTCAAGGAATGCCGTGACTACCAGGGTGCGGAAAACATGCTCCGTCGGGCAGCTGAACTGGCTCCCCAAGATCGGTTCATTCATAGGCAACTCGCAGCATTGATCGCATTGAATCTGGTTCATAATCCCCAATCCATTTCCAAGGAAATCTGATTGATGATATCGACAAGAAGAGTTACTCCAGACATCAGTCACAGATATCTTGAAAGAGCTGAACTGATCAAGGTTGCTCGAGCAGCGATAAGAGTCGATTCTTTTCGATTTGCCAGACAAGCTTTACTTGCATGGTTGGCTTATTTCCCCGGTGATTTGGAAGCAAGACTTCTACTCACTGAAGTCCAATACAAATCGCAAAACTTTCGCGAAGCTGCACGTCTCGCCGTTCAAATCTGCGAAACAGATCCCGAATATCTTTCCGCCTGGAAGGTGCTCGCCCAGATTACCCAATCTTCCAATGAAAAAGCGATTGCAATCGAACCAATGTATAACCCGAACGTTTGCAATGGCACCCTGGCAATCTTGACGAAAAAGAAAACTGAAAATCACCCTTTGCCTGCGTGGTCGGAATTAATATTAGCCGCAGATGAGGCGATCGAGAGAGGTGAGTATGAGGATGCCCTTGAAAAAATTCATCTCGCGCTTCTCACAGATCCTCTTCCAGTATTAATATCCATAAATCACATCAATCTATGCTTTCTTCAAGGATTTCCTCAAGAATCTATCATGGATCTTGCAGAATATTACCATCAAAGATTTCCCACTTGCCTGGTCCATCAATTAATTCTTGCCCGGTTATTGATCGATTCTGGGGAATCTGTCCGAGGTGTAGCTTTCTTACATGAGGTGGCTTCCCAGGACATAATGGGTCAGGTGGTTACTCGTTTATGGGGGACCGATCACCCATATAAGACACTCTGGCCTGAAAACATCAAAGCACCTATATCATTATCGATCCCGGCCGAAGTTTCAATCTATTTCGGCTGGAACTTACTTCCCGATAAATCTGATGTCATCCCAAAAAATACGCCTGAACTGAAGGAGCCAGTTCCATCTATCCCTCATGCTAAAGACATAGAAGCCCATTCCTCAAATGGTCAGACATCCGATCGTGATTCCCCGGGTCAGATGGATCAATTGACAAACCGGTTCAATGGTATCTCTGAAGGTTTGGTCTCTGTCCAAAAGGAATTGGAACGTATTGCCGCCCGTTTGAAGCAAAATCAGATCACACGCGCAGATGGTCGTTATCCGGTTTATGTCATATTGTCTACTCGCGCCGGCCTGGAAAAAAAGTATGGCTCTAAGCAGACCAGATGCATTCTCCAGGAAATGAACAACCTGGCAAATGAAATAAAAAAGAAACCCGATTGGAATGCGATCGTAGTGTTGGCAGATGATAAAGCATCTTTGAATGCCTATGGGCTCGAACCAGCTCAAGCCACAGATCCCTGGAAAATAAAACTCCTGGTCACGGATCTGGATAAGAGCCTGGAAAAAAAGGGTGAAATGATCGGCGCTGTTCTAATCGTCGGGGGGCCCGAAATAGTGCCCTATCATCATCTACCCAATCCAGTCGACGACCTGGATCCAGACGTACCGAGCGACAACCCATACGCAACCCGGGATGAAAATTATTTCATCCCCGAGTGGCCCCTCGGTAGACTGCCGGGTGGCAACCAGGTTAATGCTGAACCTTTGCTTGACCTTCTCAAGGCTGCCACTACTTACCACGCTGAATTCAGCAAGAGAGATTCATGGTTACATCGACTGTTCACTTGGGTTCGCAACTTTCTCTCAAGAAATCGCACAACCAAGAGTTTGGGTTATACAGCAGCGATCTGGCGCCGAGCTTCTCTCTCTGTATTCCGACCGATCGGTGACCCTCATTCACTCCTGGTCTCACCACCTGTCCAGGCGGTGGATAACAATAGCAATTCTAGTCACAAAGCTGTAATTCCCCAGGGAAGATTGAGCTATTTCAATTTACACGGTGTCCAGGATTCAGCGGAATGGTTCGGTCAGAAAGACCCTTCTGAACCCACCGATCATCCCGATTATCCTATCGCCCTGCGCCCGCAAGACGTGGTAAACGGAGGAAGAGCACCTCAGATTGTGTTTTCAGAAGCCTGTTATGGTGCTCATATCATAAACAAGTCAATCGAAGAGGCACTGGCATTGAAATTCTTGACCTCGGGCAGTCAATGCTTCGTTGGTTCGACCTGTATCTCTTACGGATCTATCACAACACCTCTAATTGCCGCTGATCTATTAGGACATGCATTCTGGAAATTTGTCAAGGAGGGGATCCCGTGTGGAGAAGCTCTCCGCAGGGCAAAGATCCATCTGGCAAAAGAAATGCACCAGCGGCAAGGCTATCTGGATGGCGAAGATCAAAAAACGTTGATCTCCTTCATTTACTTTGGCGATCCGCTTGTTCAAATCAAAGACTCGTCTCGTAAAGGGAGGAAAGTGTTCAGACCGATCTCACGTCCGGCAACCGTGAAAACTATCTGCGAACGTGGTGGCACCTGCCTCCCGTCGGGGACATTATCTTCATCAGTCACTTCTCCACATCTGACCGGATCCGTCGATCAGGAAGCGATTGCACAGGTCAAAAAAATCGTCCAGAAATACCTACCGGGAATGTTGGATAGCGATATAACCATTGCTTCCGCTCACCTGCATGGTCAGGGCATCGACCATGGGTGCCATTCTCCCGAGCTCGGTTCAAAATCCCAACCGCGAAATCACCTCCACACCAAAGTAGTCACTCTTAGCAAAAGAGTCACTCAAAAGCATGACGATTCGAAAGCACCGACCACACATTATCAATACTTAAAGGTGACCCTCAACAAGCAGGGAAAAATTACCAAGCTTGCCATTTCCCGATGACTTATTCTAAAGAGAAGATCAAGAAATGGTCTTCAACACATAACTGTTCAAAACCTGGAAACTCGAGGCAGATCTTATAAGGGATGATTGTGGCGTTTGGAGCAGGGATAAGCGGTAGCTGTAAAGATGTGAGGCCATTTTGGTCGGTTGGCTGAAACTGAAGGCGCTGTTGCACATTATCAGGCAGGATCAAAATAATATACGGTCTTTGATCACTGAAAGGCTTTCCATCCTTCTTTATCTCAACCAGGAATTCCATCTGCTGATCCGTTGAAACGTAAGGATGTGTCTCCCAAACAGACAATTCGAGTCCATTCCGTTTTAAGTTGTGAATTGCTGCTTCTTTCTGAGGCGAATATATCCGCTGATAAACCTCGCCCAGTGGGGCCAATTTTATCTGAGGCGTTTGATCGCGAACGTAGAAATCAACACACAGGTTTTCAAAACACTGTCGAAATATACCCTCCTCCAAAACGAAAGGTTCTGTAATTGGTGGGCCGCTAAATCTGAGTCCTCCAAATCGACTCAAAAATTGATCGAATAAAACCGGGACATGGTAGCCTTTTTTCTCCCTGACTTTATAAAAGACCATCAAAGGATAATCCCCTTCGTCCATGGGTGAATCGGGGATGATCCCAATCATCCTGGCGATCGGTCTTAGAGTAACATAAGGCTTCGATTTTGCAGCACTTTTAATGACGATCGGACCAAAAAAGGATTCAAAAACTCCACCCTTTGAAGCAGTTTCCATTCTGGCTCCTAAATCAATAACAATCGGAAGCCAGGATCGATGCGCAAATCCCAGAGGGTCAACCGGCCTCCCTGATAATATTTCAGGTAGCCAAAGACGGAAGGTTAATCCATATGATGGTTTGGTTCTCTCATTCTCCAATACCATTACAACATTCTCAAAAATGACCTCCATTTTGCCATCCGCCGCGAGATGAGGGCCTGCAATGGTAAGCCCTGTGACCCCAATCCCAAGCCGGGCAGCTTCGAGGGAGAATGGTTCGGGTAATAATCCCTGTATACTTGGGATGCTCGCAGACGATGGAGAGTATTTACAGGCGAAATCACATACGTAGGCACCATATGCCATCAACCGCACAGTTCCAGGGGGATCGAACGTGAATCTGTAGAATCCCAGATTCTCAAAATATTGTTCAATCCGATTCTTCTCCGGGTTGTGATGTGCTTCGGTTAAGGGCCGACCGACTACATCAACACCTCCCATCTGTAGATAAAACTGAAGAAATTCCGGAAAGACAATGTGGCCATTGATATACACCATGTCCGCTGAATCTGGTACAGGTATAGGCGGTTCGGAGATTCCTAACATCACTCCTAATGGCGCAAATCGAAACTCAGCCCCTTCTCGACCAGATGGATCAAAGGTCAGCAATGCCGCCTCGACATACTGAGACTGAATCCGACCTGATTCGATCAAGGGAGATATGGCTGGTCCGAGCACCTTTTCTCCACCCAGTGAATTGTAATAATCAATAAAAACTGGCGAGACAGGATATGTCTTTCCGGTTATACCAGATTGCTGAATTGTTTCTGGTGTTTTATCCGTTCTAATCGGTGAATAATTGCAAGCACTGACAACGATGAAAAATAATATTGGGAGAGTTTTCTTAAATCTTGATGACATGCCTGGTCAATATAAGCTTCGTTAAATTCTCAGCAGCTCTGCATCTGGCAACCTCTGGATTGATCTTATTCTTGATTTTCAGGATTATGATTTTATTGTTACTTATCTTGACACAGGAAAAATCGGTTCGACTGTAAAATCTGTTCGCAGCAATGCTGGTGCGCATAAACCGGGAGGCGAGTTGGGCGAATCCACCGCTAATCCCACTCGTCAGATCGTAATTTATTATATCCTTAATTAATCATAATTCCAAATCAAATAATTGTCTCCCTCGCACTTTCGATTATCGAGCAAACCAAGTAAACAAACCTCATAAGAGATCAGTGTACCGATTGGTGCTTGTATAGGGTCGAGCGTTATTTCAGTCATCCCATCTTGATCGGTAGGGGGCAAATAAAAAACTCTTAATCCATTGTCGGGGAGATTAAGAAACAAAACCGGCTCTCTATTCTTGAGCGGAATACCATGTTGAAAAATCCCAACCCGAATAACCTGTCTGTCGCCTGAAGATAGCGCCGGGTACAGCTCCCAGGCTTTGATCGTCACTGTGTCGAGTGTAGATGAAGATCTATAATCAAATACACTGGCTTCCATCAAGGATTTATAGATAACACCCAGCGGTATCGGTTGTAAGACTTTCTCACCGTTCTCTTTCAAAGTGAATTGCAGGCATATATTTTTGTAACATTGGCGAAAAACACCCGGTTGAATTGAGACTACCTCTTCTATGGGCATCCCTGAAACTTGCATACCCCCATGAGCCTTGATATATTCTAAGAAATAGATTGGGACATTAAAGCCCAGATTCTTCTCTATCGGGAAAAATACCATCAAAGGATGGTTAAGTTGCCGTGTAAGTTTCCCAACCTTATATCCGACTGCCTCGGATAATGGTCGAACAAATATACGGTTGGGGCTCTGCAGATCACGAGCAAGGACAATGTTCTCGAATATGACCTCTTCTAACCCATCGGCTGAAATAAATGGAGACGAGAGAATCCGCCCGGTAAGATCACTCCCGATTCGGTTTACCAGATGCAGATAAGGTTCAGGGAGATCGATGATTAATCTGGGGATATTGGCAGCCATATAATTACCCCTGCAGACATCGCCACAACTTGTTATCCCATAGGGAAGCAAGCGCACATCTCCAGTCACCATGGATTTGTAGAATCCGAAATTTTCGAAGTATTGTTCCACACGCTTCTCTTCGGAGTTGACGACCGGATCTCCGAGCGGTCTACCGACATATTGGGCACCTCCCATCCGCCTGTAAATCAGGAGAAAATCCGAATGAATCTGCATCGGATGGTGCTGATCGCTCTGAGAAAGAGCAAGCCTCCCCACTTCCAGGAGGTTTTTACCAAGCGGAGCGAATGAGAACCGATCATTCAGGATCTTACTTCCATCGAATTGCATTAACCCATTTTCGACATATTGATAGATCTTCGAACCAGACCCAAAAGCTGGAGATATGACAGCGCCCAGGGTTTCTCTACCCCCAAAGGTCGAATAGAACTCCTCAAAAATAGCATCGATTTGTCGACCATCTGCGAAAGTTGATTTTATTGATCTAACATCTGATGAATTGGGTTCAGATTGAATGATATCGATATCATTTGAGATAATATCGGTCCATTTTCCGAAACCTTTTCCTTCCATACCCAGGACGGTAAATAATCCGACCAGGATTAATACAGAAATTACTCGAACAAGAACATTCAGGGCTTTTTTCATCGAGAAA
>FWPU01002833.1_pt1 | contig 46060 bp, 29 predicted proteins | sample 2228361 | NCBI WGS metagenome assembly FWPU01 (sample SAMEA103939777, study PRJEB20133) | metagenome
GCAAAACGGACTCATTGCGAAGGGCTCTGTGGATGTCTAACATCGTGTTCGGTGGATTTTTGTGCAAATATCGTTATTTTAGAACAACTCTATTCATCATTCATCATTCATCATTTCAAAATAGCAGGCCCTGCGGGCGCTCTGGAAAATGTGCCCTTGCAAATTCGCCCCTAAAAAGGCGAAATAGCTGCAAAACACCTCGGCATTTACTAAGACACCGCATTTTCAGCAGGCTTATCAAAAGCCCTACCTTTGAGCCACACATTCTGAGGAGTAACTATGGCAAATATTGACCTACTTGGCGCTCGTCTTTTCCTCGCTGCAATAATGATAGCTGTGTCTGCCTGCCGCTCTGCAGAGGATGGCTCTGGCGGCAGTGTTCCCGGAGAGCCTACGCTTACAGCATCTGCACCCTTGCTTCGACTATTGCGCCCCGAAGACTGCGGTATTGACTTTGAAAACCGCATCGTGGAGACCTATGAAAATAATATCACGACTAACATCAACATCTACAATGGCGGTGGGGTCGCGGTGGGCGATTTCAACAACGACAGCCTGCCTGATGTGTACTTTGTCTGTAGCAATGGCAAAAACCGACTTTACCAAAATCTGGGAGGGCTGAAGTTTCGCGATATTACGGATGCCGCCGGCGTCGGCTCGGAAGATGGCTTCGAAACAGCTGTTGCGGTGGTGGACATCAACGGCGATGGGTGGCTCGACCTCTACGTGTGCCGAGGTGGCATGGAGAAAGGAGAGGTCAGACGCAACCGCCTCTATGTCAACAACGGCCCTGATGCCAACGGCACAGTTACCTTCGCTGAGCGCGCCCAAGAGTATGGCTTGGGAGACATGAGCGCCTGTACTGGAGCCAACTTCTTCGACTTCGACAACGATGGCGACTTAGACGTCTATCTGCTCAACTACCCTACCGAAGGCGTGTACACCAATAAAGTCGAAGCCCGCTTAAGCGAGGACGGCAAGTATTACCCTCTCTTGCACCCACGCGCGGAGTACGACACCGACCGCTTCTATCGAAATGACACGCCCAAGGGAGGAGGCCCTGTGCGCTTCACTGACATCAGTAAACAAGCGGGTATATGGAATTTGGGCTACGGCCTCAGCGTGAGTGTTACTGACTTCAACCGCGACGGATGGATAGATGTGTACGTTGGTAACGACTTCGTTCAACCCGACCAAGTGTACATCAATAACCGAAATGGAACTTTCACCGACCGCATCCGCGACTACTTCGAGCACAGTAGCCAACACACCATGGGCACCGATCTGACTGACTTCGACAACGACGGATGGGTGGACTTGGTAACCGCCGATATGTTAGCCGCCAAAAACTTCCGCCGAAAAACCCTGTTGGGCACTGGTAGCCAAAGCAGCTATACTATCATGATACAAAATGGCTACTTCGAGCCAGTGGTACGCAATACTCTACAGCGAAACAACGGCAATGGCACCTTTAGCGATATCGGCTGCTTGGCAGGCGTCTTTCAAACGGACTGGTCGTGGAGCACTCTCCTCTTCGACATGAACAACGACGGCCTGCGCGACCTGTACATCACTAACGGATACCGGCGCGAAGTAACTGACCGAGACTTCCGCGACTTCCGCATGCCGGAAATTGCCAAAGCCACCGCCGGACGCCCCCTGCGCGAGGTGTTCCCAGATTTTGAGGCATTCATGAACCTACTCCCTTCCTACAGGGTGCGCAACTTCTGCTTCCAGAACCGCGGCGACTGGACCTTTGCCGATATGGGCGGAGTGTGGATGACGGTGCCTGCCTCTTGGTCTTGCGGCGCCGTATGGGCCGACCTGGATAACGACGGCGACCTAGACCTCGTAGTCAACAACTTGGAACAACCGGCCTTCGTATATGAAAACCTTGCCAGCGGGCGCCCCAATAGCAACTACTTGCAAATCAGGCTGCTGGGCAATCCGCCTAATACACAAGCCGTGGGTGCTTCTGTGCTCATACAGTACGGGAACGGACAAGTGCAGTACGCGGAGAACTTCCCTACGCGCGGCATCTTCTCGTCCGTAGAACACCTCATCCATTTTGGCCTGGGTAGCATCAGTACCATAGACCGCATCACCGTGCGCTGGCCCGATGGCAAAACCCAGAGCCTCACCCAGGTGCCAGCCAATCAGCGCCTCATCCTCAGGCAGAGCGATGCCAGCGGGTATGTGGCTCATCTCAGCCCAGAAGTACCCTCCCTATCCCTTTTTGCCCCCGCTGCCCAAAATGCGGAGGTGCGCTTCGTCCACACTGAAAACGAGTATAACGACTTCGAAGCCTGGCCACTCAATATTTGGAAAGTAACAGAATTAGGCCCTCTACTCGCTAAAGGCGATGTGAATGGCGACGGTCTGGATGACTTTTTCGTGGGCAACGCCTTTGACCAACCCGCTGCCCTGTACGTACAGCAACCCAATGGCACATTCCGCCCCGTCTCTGCAGCCACTTGGGAACAGGACAAGATCTACGAAGACCACGGCGCTGTCTTCTTCGATGCCGACATGGACGGCGACTTAGACCTGTTCGTCATTAGCGGCGGTGCCGAGGCGACCTCACCCCAGGCTTTTCAAAACCGGCTGTACATTAACACAGATGGGAAAGGGACTTTCGTCCATGCGCGCGGCGCTGTGCCACTAAGCCCCAATGCGGGTCTGCGCGTAGTGGCGCACGATTACGATGGCGATGGCGACATTGATCTCTTCATCGGCGGACGCGTAGAGCCGGGCAAATGGCCTCTCATTCCGCGCAGCATGGTGTGGCGCAATGAGCGCACCCACTTCGCCGACGTAACGGCCCAAGTAGCACCCGATTTCGAGCGCTGCGGCATGATCACGGACATGCTCTGGGCTAACATAGACGCCAACCCAGACCTGGAACTCGTTGCAGTGGGCGAATGGATGCCCGTGAGCATCTTCAAATGGCAAAATGGCCAATTGCGCAATGTTACGGCTCAGTACGGACTGGACAAGTCCAATGGGCTGTGGTTTCGCTTAGCCGTGGCCGACATAGACGGCGATGGCGACTTAGACTTGGTTACCGGCAATATGGGGCTAAACACGCGCCTGACCGCCTCCGCTGAAGGCCCGCTGCGCTGTTTCGCCAAAGACTTTGACAACAACGGAACGCTCGACCCCTTCGTGGCCTATCACGAAGACGGCAAACTCTATCCCTTGCTGCAAAAGGACGTGGTAACCAAGCACTGCCCAGTGCTGAAGAAAAAGTTTCTCTATGCCAAGGAATATGGCAAAGCCACTATGGACATGCTCTGGCCCAACTTGGACGAAGCGCTTCATCTCTACTGCTACACGCTCGAAACATGCTGGTGGGAAAACCAAAATGGGCGTTTTGTGCGCCGTGCCTTGCCTTTGCAGGCACAGGTCGCACCAGTACAAGGCATTGTCGCTGAAGACTTTAACGGCGATGGCAAGACCGACCTCCTGCTGGCTGGCAACAAATACGGCTTCGAATACGAAACCAACCGTTGCGACGCCGGCACCGGGGCGCTTCTGCTGGGCGATGGCAAGGGCAACTTCACGTGGAAAGGTCCCGTGCAGTCGGGCTTTGTCGCTCAGATGGAGGCGCGCGACCTGGCTTTGCTACGCGGCGCCGGCGGGCAGAAGTTTATCGTCGTGGCCAACAACAGTGGCCCTGTGCAAGTCTTCACCCATAGGCGGGCCAATGTGCCCGCGCCCAATTAGGCGCTTGGGTCAGCCACATAGCCCAAAAACAAAATGGTGTTGGTCGGAATGTGGCGCAGCACCAGGACGAAAGGCTTGTCAAACCAAAATGTCGGCGGCACAGAGTCAATGCCAAAGCCAATGGAGGTAACAGCAGCGCCCTCGGCACCTTTTTCATCTACGTTCAACACGACCTTATGCCTGACTTGGTTGATGAAGATATTCTTCCCAGCAGGGTGCGTGCCCATGCGTGTAAAATCGGCGTCGCGTTCTGAAAAGGCGGCTTTCACACCTAAGGCCTTTAGGCTATTGATTAGGTCCGCCTCGTAGGCCAGTTGCAGCTTTGGGAAAAAGACCATGGCCCTGCTGTATTGCGCACTGTCGTAGAGGGCACGCCACACAGCGGGGGTGAGGTTGAGGTGCCATTTTGGGTCGCTGTTGGCCGGCCCAGGCTGAAGGAGGCTTAGGCTAAAGGTAGAATCGCGGAAAGGAATGTCCACCAAATGGAATTGCTGGGTGCTGGCGAAGGTGAAATCGCGGTCTGCGTTCACAAAATCTACTTGCACCTTCGAGCCATCTGGGCGCGTGAAGGCCTCTTGTCGCGTGAGTTCAAGGGCAAAGGGCGTAGCCCAATCAGCCTTGAAATGCAGCGCATTGATGAGAAAGGCCACATCGAGCGGTGTAATGCCGTTCAGGATCTTGTCAATCTTTCCCTTTGTGTTGGCCTTGACCCACCCATTGATGTGTTGCAGTGCGGCTTGCTCGGCGGAAAAGTTTAGCACATCAGCGCCACTTTGGTAGTATTGCTCAAGTGCCTGCAGGAAGGTCTTTTTCACTACAATGCGCTTGTCGTCGTAGAAGTACCGATTAGCTACCGTTACCGTTGGGTGGCCACCCTGCTGGGTAAGCAAGCGATTAAGTAGGCGATGCTCGGTGTTCACCTCGCCCACTCCGCGCGCACCCGTGCCTAAAACGCCCTGCAGCTCTTCGGCCGTCTTCCCTTGCGCGCCATTAAGGGCCATAGAGAAGGCCGTCTGGATGCTGTACGGCGATAGGAGCACATTCTCCCCGGGTTTCGCCAGTTGCTCCTGGCGGAAGAGCTGCCAGCCGACAACTTGGCTGATTTCAGCAGCATTAGTTGCCTCACCAGGTAAGATGGGATCTACACCGCCATTTTTCCGGCAAGAGAAGAGACTTAGGGCAACACCTGCCCAAATTGCAAAGAAGAGTGCTTTTTTCATACAAAAACCATTTTGAGTGCATAGAAGATAAGGACACAGCCTGAAGATGCCATTGCAGAGAGCGGCGTTGCTCTACTTACCCAAAGACACCCTGAGATTGGGCCGTCGTTGGTGCCTTTGCCTTCAAGATGCGCCTTTTGGCACATTTTTAGCAGAGTGCATGGCGCCTGCTGCAAGGTTTTTTCGAGAAAATCGCCTTTGATTGCAGCAGACTTTGCGCATGGAATGAATCCTCCTCCAGAAAGCGCGTGTAATCCCGTGAACAACGCTTCATTTTTTTGAATCCGCCTGCGCGGCTGCCCGGACTTCCCTACAGGCAGCCGCTTTTTTTACGCCCATTCCTCAAGTAGTGAGCGTGTTTTCCGCCCTAGGAAAAGGTAGCAAGCCCTACTTTTGGCGGCGTTCAGAAAAAGAGCGCAGTTCGGGCATATGATGTCAAAAGTCTTGGCCGCAATGTTATTATGGGTGATGCTACCCCTCGGGGCGAGAGGGCAGGATCCGCGTTTTTCGCAGTTCTTCGCCTCACCTTGGAACCTCAACCCCGCGCTGACAGGTGCTTTTGAGGGGCGATGGCGCGTGGTGGCTAACTATCGCGACCAATGGAGCAGCTTGCTATCGCCAGTGCCGTTTCGCACCTATTCGGCCGCAGCGGATGTACGCATGGGCATAGGCGCTTACGACTTTTTTGCTTTGGGCGTGGGCGTCCTGCACGACGAGGCGGGCACGGCGCGCTTTTCTCAAAACAAAGCCCACTTAGGCGGCGCTTTTCTCAAGCAAGTCAGCGGAGGGCCGCGCCGCTCGGCGCATGTACTAAGTGCTGGCGCCCAGCTAGGCTTTGGTCAAAACAGTTTGGACTGGGGACGCCTGTGGTTTAGCCGTCAGTTTGACCCCACGCTGGAAGCGCCCGACCTCAACGCACCCAACGGCGAACCTAACGCCGCCGGAAACTCAAGGGCCTACTTAGATTTTAACGCCGGCCTGCTTTGGTACGTCGTCTCTCAGCGCAACGACGGCTTCTGGACACTGGGTATCGCTTGGCACCACCTCAACCGCCCCAACGTGGCCCTTCTGGCTGATAACCCTACTGAGCGCCTATACCTGCGTTGGACCATGCACACAGGAGGTCTCCTACCACTGGGCAATCAGTTGGGCCTTATGCCCGGGGTGCTCGTCATGCGCCAAGGCCCCGCCTTCGAGGCCAATGCCGGCGCCGCCATCCGTTATGCCAACAACGACCGCAACGAACTGGCCCTGCGCACCGGCGCCTGGGTGCGCATCGTCAACCGCCTCAACCAAGGTCTGCAGAGCGATGCTGTCGTGGCCGTTGTCATGCTCGAGTGGGAGCGCTGGATGCTGGGCCTCAGCTACGACATCACCACCTCCTCGCTGGCGCGTGTCAATAACGCCCGCGGTGCCTTCGAACTCTCGCTCATTTACTATCATCCCGCCGTGCGGCGCGCCCGCGTGGTGTGCCCTCGGTTCTAAACAACTGACAACCCTCAAATTAGACACACATGCTTAGAGCCGTTCCTTGCGGCCAGACCCACCTATGAGCCTGAAGTTTTTACTCCCGTCCTTTCTCAATCGCTATCGTTTTGTGCAGCGCAGCCTGCACAAATACGCCCCGCCCGTCGAAGGAAAACCCACCGTAACAAAAGCGCTCAATCTGGGCACCGGGGAGGGCGACTACGACCGCATGCTGGCCGCCTACTGCACCCACTTAGTGGCCTGCGATGTAAACGAGGAAGACCTCGATTGCGCCCGGGCCGTAAACGCCGATGTGCCCAACGTTACCTATGAGAAAAACGACGCCCTGCAACTCACCTACTCCGACGGCTCCTTTGACTTAGTCATATCTTGCGAAGTTATCGAACACGTGGGCAACCCACAGCGCATGCTTTCCGAGGTCTATCGCGTGCTTCGCCCCGGCGGGCGCGCCATCCTCACCTTCCCCGTCCGAAGCTATCCCTTCACCTACGACCCCATTAATTACCTGTGGCAGCGCCTGCGAAAACCCACTCAGCGAGAATACTGCATCTCAGAGGGCGCCTATGCCTTCGGGCATACTTATCTGATAGACATGGCTCAGTTCATCCAATGGGCTGGCGAATGCGGCTTTGAACTCATCGAGACGCAGCGGCTGAGCCACTACCTGACGGGCCTGTTGGAAATGTACCACACCGGGCTGTGGCAGCGCCTGCTCAAGCGCAACACCCAGAATACCTCTGCCGCCAAAAAGTCTTCCATAGCCATAAAACCGAGCTCTAACAAGGAGTCTCGCCTCGTCGGGGTGGCTGATGCCATCCTTTGGCTCGACCGGGCATTGTTCGGTTGGTCGAAGGCCAGCATCGGCATGGGCGTGGTGCTGGTAAAAAAGTCCGCATGAGGTAGGAGGAAAAGTTAAAATGAGCGGAGCTTTTGGTACTACGCCGTCATAGTGACTGTTTTTGGGGCGTGAAAACGGCCTTAGAGCTCTTATTTGACCTTTCTGCGCACCTGCGGCCTTGTGGCCTTTGCCGATGCGCGGCATGTACTCGCCCTGCTCTTATGTTTTAATAACGGCGCGACTGCGCCGTACTGTCTCCGCGCTTGCGGTCGTGTCTGCCGGTCAATTGGGGGCAGGGGCGGAGATGGGAAGCGGCCGTTTCGCCATTATTAAGGGCCGAAAGCGGGCCACAAACAAGCCTGGGGCCAAACAGGAGCCGCGCCTGCCCAGGTTACCCACAGCAGCTGCGCCGAAGCCGGCAGCCATTTTTTCCCCAAAAAAACGGGGGCGAGAAAGGCAAGGCTTGCAGAAACTCTGGCTGTTCGACTTTTTGCATGGCCTCGGTCAGTCGAAATGGCAGGCATCCACCAAGGCTTCGTAATCGGGCCGATCCCAGGCGTGCTCGTGGATGTAGGAGTGCTTTATCTCGCCCTTATAGAGCAGAAACACGCCTGGCATTTGGAATCCATCGCCCAGCTCATCGCTCTGGAAAGCCACGCCGTGGCCTTCCAGGACGGCGGCCTGAAAGCCGCGTATCCAGTTCATAAAACCGAACAGTTGGGCTGGGGTGCCACGCCCCAGCCCAAAGGCATGATAGAAGCGCTTCTGCGGGTCAGAGATGTGCTCCACTGGCATAAGCCGATATTTGCGGAAGAACCGCTCTGCTACCTTACGCTCAGGCGCCATGTGGACGAAGACTACCTGGACCCCCTTCTTTTCCAGGCGTTTGCGCGCTTTGGAAATATCAGACATGGCCTCTCGGCAAAAGGAGCAGCCGAAATGTCGCAGAAAGATGAGCAGTACAGGTGCTTCGTCGGCCAGCTGGGCCAGTGTCTTGCCTGAGCTCACGCTGACCATCTGTTGCCACACTTCTGGCACAGGTGAGGCTACATCGCTTGGCCGGTCGCTTATCATAGTAGATGTTTCAGTTAGAGGATGTTCATCCGGTCGAGCGCTTGCACCACCTCGCGTACCGCTGCTGCGGACTGATGGAGCAGAGCTTTTTCGGCATCGTTGAGCTGCAACTCTATGACTTGCTGCACGCCCTCTCGACCCAATTTAACAGGTGCACCGACAAAAAGGTTATCAATGCCGTATTGCCCTGTCAAACGTACGCAGCAGGGGTAGATGCGGTTTTCATTTTTTAGGATAGACACGGCCATTTGGGCCGCTGCAGCGCCAGGTGCATACCAAGCCGAGGTACCCATGAGGTTGACCAGCTCCCCGCCGCCAAATTTGGTGCGTTCGATGATAGCCTCTAGGCGGTCAGTGGCCACCAGCTCCGTTACCGGGATGCCACTGACGGTGGTGTAGCGCGGTAGGGGCACCATCGTATCGCCATGGCCTCCCATGAGCATGGCGGAAATATCCTTGGGCGAGCATCCGATTTCTTCAGCCAGGAAAGCGCGATAGCGTGCCGTGTCGAGCACACCTGCCATGCCCATCACGCGCCTGTCGCTCAGGCCGGAGGCTTTCCAGCAGGCGTAGGTCATGACGTCCAAGGGATTCGATACTACGATGATGATGGGGTTTTCGGAGTACTTGAGCACCTCGCGCGTGACGGAGACGACGATGTTGGCATTGGTACTGATGAGGTCATCGCGGCTCATACCGGGCTTGCGCGGGATGCCTGCTGTGATGATGACGATGTCGGAGTTGGCCGAGAGGGGATAAGCGTCGTTCCCTCCACCCACCACACGGGTGGAGTAGCCATCCACGGGGGCTTGCTGCCAGATGTCCAGTGCCTTGCCTTTGGCTATGCCTTCCTGAATGTCGAGGAGAACAATCTCGTTGCAGATGTCTTCGTGCGCTAGCACATTCGCACACGTGGCGCCCACATTGCCTGCGCCAATTACGGTAACCTTGCTCATTGTTTACGGGAGTGTAAGAAAATGAATGTCTTGCTTTTCGAGGCAAAGGTATAGTCTCATGGAAGAAATGCCGCTTTTGCCGGCGCATGGCCTTTAGCCTTTGTCGCATTATTCCGGCAGCACCTCGCTCAAGCGCAGGCGCGCAAAAGCCGAAAACGTACCATAGCCGCCCTGTACATTGTTGAATAGGGCATCTGGGTCATTGAGCGCACCACCTTGTGAGGCCAGCGAAACATGGTAGCGATAGTAGGCTTCTGACAGGGTGCGCCATTCTAACAGAAGGCGTCGAGGTTTTTCCTCGGTGGGTCGGTAGGGAATGACCGCCTCCAGGTCGAGGGTATTGCGCCCGTCGTTCCAGTAGTTTTCGTTCAGCACAAACATCCCCTCGGGTGTGCCATAGGTGAGGGCCAACGTACGGCCATTGGCTAAAAAGTTGACGGTAGCAAATACACTGCTCCCTGTGCTGCTTCCCTCACTGCTCAGCTCACTCTGAAGGCCAAAGGCAAAATACCGCCGCTGTTCGGGTAGGTCTTCTATAGTAATGCGGATAGGCACCCGCATGATCCAGGTGCCGTTAGTAGTGTCCGATATGTAGCGGATACTATCCGCTTTTATGCGCAGAGACACAGCCGAGACACCTACGGGGATGCTGTCGGAGGCCTGGGCTGTCTCAAAGCCGGGAAAGCGCGCGGTGATGGTGTAACGCACACCAGGTCTCAGTAGGTCGCGCCCCTGCCAGAAGCGACGTCCATCGGGAAGCGTCTTCAGGGCCAGACGGTTGAGAAAAACTCCATCTGCAGCTAGCGTAACATCGCCCTCGGACGGAAGCTCTGACCCAACGTTCGAACCAGACAGCGATTGGCTAAGCCCAATAAACACACTCACTGGCTCATCTGCAGTGAAGTGGCCTGTAATGACAACCCTCGGCACCTCTTTGGGAAGATCCAACTCCACCAATTCCACACAACTGCTGCAAGCCAGCACCTCGATGAGCAAAAGCAAGGACAGATCTTTTTTCAGCATAACGCGGCAGCGAAGGTATTAAAAACGAAGAGTGTAGCGCAGTTCGGGCAAAATGGGCAACAGGGTGTATTGTACGGCAAGTGGCCTACCGCTTTCGGCTGATACTGAACCATTCAAATACATGAAGAAGGGATTTGCTCGGTTGTAAGCGTTGTAAACGCCCACGAGGACTTCGTGGCGAAGTTTGTTGCTGTTTTGAAAATAAAAACGGCACGAAAGGTCGAGCCGGTGGTATGTCGGTAGTCGGTAACCATTGACGCTGCTGTAAGCGAACACTTCCCGTGCAACGGCGTTTTCTTCATGGGTCTGATGCCGGAATTGGACAGAAGTAAGGGTAATGGGATTTCCGCTGGCAAGCACCCACAGGGCACTCACCTCTAGCCAGGGCTTAAGGTAACAGTTTAAGGTGGCACTTAGCGCATGGGGGCGGTCAAATCGGAAAGGAAAGGGTTGAGCATTGTTGACCACAGAAAATTGCCGTATCGCTCTCGAATACGTGTATGCCGCTGACAGCGTCATGCGGTGAAATCGTTTCTCTATCGCTATCTCTACACCTTTTGCCCAACCAGTGCCCGCCGTGATGCGGTCTTCCCAACCGCTGGCATCTTCAGCGCCTGCACCCAGCAGTGCCGTCGTAGATGCCTGAAAGGTTAGCACTCGAGTTAGATGTTTGTAATAACCTTCCACGCTCACAGACCAGTCTGGGCGAGCCAAACCCAGCCCCACCGTACCTTGCCAGGCCTCTTCCGGCAGCACGCGCGAGGTAGTGGGTACCCACAATTCGAAGGGAAAATTTAGGTTGAAAGTGCCTACCTGATGCAGAAACTGCCCCATGCGATGGTAGCCAGCCCACGCCTTTAGCCCGTTGGAGATCTGGCTCGATAGCCGCAGGCGCGGCTGAAACAGCCGAAAGGAGCGATTGCGAATTTCAAAGGTTCCCAAGTGCACGCCGGTTTCGAAGCGCCCGCCTCGCCAAGGCTCCCAGACCGCATCGGCATATAGCGACGCCTCATCGGCAAATACGCGCTCGCGGTTGAACAGCGCCTTCTTCAACGAGTCGGCCAACAGCGGCGATTGCCCTGGTAACAAGAAGTTGACGGCCAACGCCCCGGGCTTGAAAGTGTGAAAAGTATAAGAAGCGCCAGCGTGGATAATCAAGTGATTAAAGGGCCGTGCTTCCCAATCTGTGCGCACCGACACGTCTTCTATTAGGGTCTGGTACCGCTGGCCGTAGTTGGCTAGCACCTTCTTCTTGGCTGATACAAAGTTGAACGACTCCGATAGAAGGTCTTGCTGGCTTTCGTAAAAAAAGCGGCTGTAGTGGAGCTTAACCTTGGCAAATAGCCCTGGTCTGATTGCCTGGCTCCAACGCAATGCCGCAATATTATTGCCCCACGTTGCCCCCAGTTTGTACTGTTCATTGATTACCTCATTGGGTGTGTAGTAGGGTTGTCTCAATTCGTTGCTAAACACGTCGTTTCCTGCGTATAGACTGAGGTGCAGGTGACCGTACTTGCTGAACTTGTAATTGGCTTTAAAGGTAAAGTCGTAAAAACGATACCGGACGTCGTCGCCCGATAGAAAAAACACTCCTTGATAGCGGCGATTGAACAGGTTCAACCAAGGCTTTAGATAAGTGTGGCGAGCACTCAGAAAGAAGGAGTTTTTGGTGCTTTTATTTTCGTCCCATTCAGCGCCTCTCCCCTCATTAGCAGAGGGCTTGAAAAGAGGCCCCTCCAACGAGAGTGAACCAGCAAAAAGCCCTGCAGAAACCTCGCCTCCATGGCGCAGTGCGTTGCCATCGCGCAGGTGCACATCCAACACCGAAGATGCCCGCCCCCCATAACGCGCTGGGAAGTCTCCCTTCCACAGTTGAGCGTGGTTGATGGCCCTGGGCGGAAAAATCGAGAGCAGCCCCAAGGCGTGCGTCGGGTTATACACCGGCACTCCATCGAGCAGGAAAAGGTTCTGGTCGGCATTGCCGCCGCGCACGTGCAGCCCGCCCAGCCCATCTACGCCTGACAACACGCCGGGCTGCAGGGCCAAAAAGCGCATCAGGTCTGCCTCCCCACCCAGCATGGGCACGCGCCGAACCTCCTCATGGCCCATACGCAGACCACTGGCAAGTTGGGCAGCCCGACTTTCTCCTCCCGTTGTCGGGTGGCGCACCACTACCTCTGGCAACATAGCGTTGGCCTCCAAACGAAGTTGCACCCACTGATCGCTTTTCATCTCCACAGTGAGACTTTGGGCTTTATGCCCTACGTAGGAGACCGTCAGCCAGTGACGTCCCTCGTACAACTTTAGGCTAAAGTAGCCGTATTCGTTGGTCGTCGCAACCTCGCCCTCAGCACTCCGAACAGTAGCTCCAATGAGCCACTCTCCACTCTCCGCGCTCATCAAACGCCCACTCAAAGTGTACTGGTTCAGCATGCGAATGATGACCATCCTCTCCTCCCACACCACCTTTACCCGGGCGCATGCCGTCAGCCGCTCCAACACCTCTTTCAGCGGTTCTTCCCGAATGTCTACCGTTACGCGCGGGCAGGTGCTGAACGCGCTGGAGGAAAAACTAATGCTGATGTTGTGCCGCACTGCAATATCCTGAATGACATCTCCCACTTCACAAGACCGACACTGCGCACTCACAAGCCGTTGTTGCAGCGCCGCCTGGGCGCTCAGAAAGACAGGCATTGCACACCAGCAAAGCCCAACCACCAACGATAGAAAAGGCAAGCGCATCGAACGCAGAGGATTAGCGAGCGCTAAAATTAAAACAATGACTACTTCCGCAGCTCACCAAAATCGCCTCAACACTGCTGCATAGCCTTGAGCAGCTGTTTGACCGCTATCTTCATTCACCCAAAAAAGCCTGAAACCACCGCCCCGAGTCTTTCACAGTGCGCTCTTGCGTGGCAAAATCCACATAGACTAACCCAAATCTCGGCCGATATCCTTCGGCCCACTCGAAGTTGTCCATGAGCGTCCAGGCGAAGTAGCCGCCTACAGGCGCGCCCTCCTGCTTGGCCCGAAGCGCCTGGGCCAAATACTGCTCGTAAAAGCGCACCCGCCGCTCGTCGTGCACTCGGTCGCCTGTGCGCTCGTCTGGAAAGGCCGCGCCGTTCTCCGTGATGATGATCTTGCGCACGCCCGGATAGGCCGCAAACTGCCGAATGATCCGATACATGCCCTCTGGGCAAACCTCCCAACCCATCTCCGTAATATTCTCAGGAGCCACACCGCGCTTGGCCGGCGGTATCTCTTTGGCCCACAGATAGGGCGGAAACAACGCCTTCCTCACTACTGTGCGGAAGTAGTTCTGCAACCCGATGAAGTCAAAGTCGAAGGCCAAACGCACCTCATCGCCCGGGCGCATGTACTTCTCAAGGCGTTCCAACGCCTTAAAACCCTTCGGGTAGCCCATACCCAAGGCCGGTTCTACAAACAGCCGGTTGAACAGGATGTCGAAGCGTTGCGCCGCCTGCTGGTCGGCCTGCCGTTCCGTCGCTGCGTCAATGGGCGTACACGAAAACGTCGTGCCCACCACAGCCTCCTTCACCTGCTGCCGCACCACCCGCCCCCCTTCTGCCTGGCATAGGGCTGCATGGTGTACGGCAGGCAAAAAGTGCTTCAGCCCGCGCCGCCCCGGCGCATGAAAGCCCGCAAAATAACCCGCCGCCGTAAAGACCAACGGCTCATTGAGCACCATCCAATGCCGCACTCTATCGCCCAGGGCGCGTGTACAAACCTCGGCATAGTCCGAAAACCAGCCCACCATGTCTCGGTTCGTCCAGCCGCCCCGCTCCTCCAATGCCTGAGGCAAATCCCAGTGGTATAGCGTAATCCATGGCTCGATGCCCAGCCGCGAACACTCGTCCACCACCCGCTGGTAAAAGTCCAGACCCTTGGCATTCACCTGCCCAACCCCCTGGGGTAATACCCGCGCCCAGGCTATTGAAAAGCGGAAAGCACCAAAATGCATCGCCTTCAGCAGCCGCAAGTCCTCCGCATAACGGTGGTAGAAATCACAAGCCACGTCTCCGTTTTCCCCTGTTTTCACCCTACCCTTCCGATGGCTAAATACATCCCACACCGATGGCCCTCGCCCATCTTCTCGCACAGCGCCCTCAATCTGATAAGCCGCCGTAGCAGCGCCCCACACAAAGCCCGGCCCAAAGTCGGCCCGCCGAAAAGGGCGCATCCACTCGCCCAATGCGCGTACCGGCGATAGCACCAACGACACCGCAGTGCTCAAGCCCAACCACCGCAGAAAAGACCTCCTGTTCATCATGACAAAGCTCCCGTTTTTCATCACGACAAAGGTAACCCGCCGCGCCCCCGCCAAAACCAACTGCGCTCAAGTCTGTTTCCTTTGCCCAAAAATGTCCTCGTCATGACCCGCTACATCTTCCCAATCCTCTTTTTTGCAGCAACCTTCACAAGTGGATGCTTCGACGCCAACCAAGTGGCATCCCGCACCCAGGCCATCAAGACTAGCAGTACTCAAAACACCCCTGCCATGAGCTTCTACGATTTCACCGTCAACTCCCTCGACGGCCAGCCCGTCTCTATGGCCCAGTTCCGCGGCAAGAAAATCGTCGTCCTCAACGTCGCCTCTCGCTGCGGCTATACCCCACAGTACGCCGACTGGGAGCGCTTCTACCGCGAAAACCAAGAGCACATCGTCGTCCTCGGCTTTCCCTGCAACGACTTCATGGGCCAAGAGCCCGGTTCCGCAGAAGAAATCGCCGAGTTCTGCCAGAAAAACTACGGCGTAACCTTTCCCATGTTTGAAAAAGTCCACGTCAAAGGCGAAGCCAAAGCTCCCATCTATCGTTGGCTGACTGACCCGCAGCAAAACGGCTGGAACAGCCAAGAACCCTCCTGGAACTTCTGCAAGTACCTCATCAACGAAAAAGGCGAACTCACCCACTTCTTTGCCTCCAAAGTCAAGCCCGACAGCCCCGAGTTTCAGAGCGCCATCGCCAACTGATGCCCCCAAAAGCCAGCGTCTCCCTTTTCACATCCTCCCAAGCTTGCCACCCACTCCGCCGTGAGTGAGGCGACTGCCTTTCTATCCTCCGTTTTTTTGGGAAAAAACGGCGCCCAGTTCCACTCCAACTTCCGCGCCCAAGGGCATGCCCACGGCCTCTACCTGGCCTAAGGCGTATTTGCGGCCCGCTTTCGGCTCCTAATAATGGCGGAAAGGCGGCCTCACCTCTCCGCGCTCAGCCCAAATGTACCGGTGAACACGATTGCATGCGCGGAGATGGCACGGTGCAGTCGCGCCATTATTAAAGCCCAAGTGCGGGATGGGCACACGCCAAGCCCCGGCAAAGGCCACAAGGCCGCAGGTGCGCGAAAGGGCCAAACAGGGGCTGAGGGGCCGTTTTCTCCCCCCAAAAACAGTCGTCGTGGCGGCGTAGTGGTCTGAAAAACGGCTTGGCAGCAAGATGCGAGCCAGGCGAAGCCATTTGCCATTTCACACCGGATTTTTCTCCGCCAGGGTCTGCACATGCGCCACCCACTGCTCTGCGGTGGTGAGGTAGGCGCGCAATTCGCTGCGTTCTACCCGGTGTTCAAAGCCGTAGAAGCGGTTTTCGTAGTGGTCTGTCCACAGCGGCAGCAGCCCTAGGAAGTAGCTGTTCCAGCGGATGCGGCCGTGTCCTTCCAGTTCTTGGAGCGGCAGATGGAGGAAATCCGGGTCGGGGTAGAAGCGGAAGATACCCTTGAGTTTTCGGATGATGCTGATGGCGATTTCGCGCTCGATGCGCTTGTTTTCGGGGAGTATGGGGCTGATTTCGCGGTAGTATCGGCGCTCCTCGTCCGCAAATCGGCGCTGGGCGATGCGTCGGCGGGCTTCCATGGCTGGGAATCGGTCGGGGTGTTGGCGTATGATTTGGCGCAATACGTCGGTGGGGTCAAAGCCGAAAGGCATCTCTACGGGCCAGCGGACGGCCTGGGCTTCGGTGGTGATGTCTATCCAGGGTAGTTTTTGCTCCAGCGTGAGTTCGTCGAAGACGAAGCGGAGCAGTTCGGGGTCGGGGTAGAGGTCTCGGTATTGGTGTAGCGCCTCCAGCAAGAGTTGGGTGAGTTCGTAGCGTTGGCTTTCGTTGCCGGCGGGTATGCGCTGGTAATCCGTGAGGATGTGTCGGCGGAAGAGGTTGTGGCTGAGGATGCGAAAGGCGACCTCCTGCGGCAGGGTCTGTGTGGCTTTGAGGGCGGCCCTCAGTTCGCCTACGGCGTCATATCCAAGGCCTTGGCTGTCGGGCAGCGTTTCGAGTTGGAAGGGAGAGAACTGCATCCACAACAGGGCGTGCTCGCCGAGCAGTTCGAGCAGGATGCGCCGCAAGATCGGCTCGGCCTCGTGGGGCAGGGCGAGCCAGGCACTTTTCCATTCGCGTAGGCACTCGACGATGGTCTTGCGGGCTTCTACGGGGTCGGGGCGGCGGAAGTCCCGAAATTCCAGCTGGCGGCGTATATCGGCATAGCGGCGGTCGGCGCGGGCCACCACCTGTCGGTGCACGGCTTCCAAGAGGTTGGGCTGCACCTGCATCCAGCCGGTGCGGCCGGCGTGGTCGCGGATGATTTTTTCCACCACCTGCACGGCATCGAAGCGGAAGCGCTCGCACTCCGGATGTGGGCGCAGGCGGCCGTGCTCATCGAGGACAAACCACTGCAAGTCGCCGATGGCTTGGGACGGCGAGAGGGAAGCTTTCGGCAATAGCAGCTCGGGCAACAGCTGCTCGATAGCGAGGCGCAGGAAGCTTTCTTCGTCTGCATAGTTTTCGTCGCCGAAGATCTTGTAGCCCAATAGGGCGGCATCCACCAGTTCGAGCACAGACTCGCGCAGGTCTGTGAAGTGCACGTAGCGGCGTCGCTCTTCGGCCACCTGCGCTTGCAGGCGGAAGCGCTTGGCGCGCAGGTTGAACAGTAGGTTTTCGCGCAGTTGGCGCCGCATCAGCTCGTCGTCATCGGCCGTGGAGACGTCTTCCAGCATGGCAATGACCTCCCTGATTTCACTTTCCAATCCGAAGTCTTCGTGAGAGGCGAAGCGAAACTCGTCGTTGATGATCTCGACGCGGCGGATGTAGTCGTACTTTCCGCCATTGCACATCTCATTGACAGCCAACTCCAGGAAGCCGCGGTAAGGGTGAATGGTGCGGTAGATAGTCATGGCCGTTTGGATGATGTTCAAGACCGCTGCCCGATTGTCAGGCACCTCTTCGCGATGTCTGCCGGTGTGTAGGATGTAGTCGTTTTCGAAGGTGCTGTACAGGCGCAGCAGGGCGTTGGAGAGGGCTTCGGCCACAGCGCGCAGGTTGTAAGGCCCGGCCTCGGAGGGGCATTTGCGGGCGTTTTGGTACTCGTGAAACCGCCCGGCGTACACGATGAGTTGACTGAGTTTGCGGCCGCTTCCATAGACGGCATCGTGGATGATGCGGTCTGGGTTTTCCTTTTTGAGGAAGGAAATCATCAGCATCTCATACAGTTGGGCCGACTGGGGGTCAATGTTGGCGCGCACGTGTTCGCACAGGGTATGGGCATGCGCGAATTGGCTAGCGCCGAGGGCATCTTGGGCCAGCAACAGCTCGCGCCGAAACTCCTGCTGCTGCTGCAGGGTGAGGGTGCCCACTCCTTCCCATATTTCGTCGTTGTGCGCCTGCTGGGGCAGATTGAGTGTTTCGGGCAAGTGTATTTGGCCAAAAGGCAAGAATAGGCCGGCCAGGGGGTCAGCTACTGGCGGCAGCGGAGACCAACCGTAGTAGCCGTTGGCAAAAATGCTAGGCCAGCCCTCGCGAAAGCGGCCCTCGTCAATGCGATGGATGAGGTAGCCCAGGTCAACCCGTATGCTCTCCATCGTTTCGCGAAAGACCTCGAAGGACAGTCTGCTGCGTTGGCTTTTCTGGCGCCATTCGGCAAAGGCGTCTTCCAATTGGAAGAGGTCATCGGGTGTGCGCTCGGGGTGAAACAGGCATTTGAGCAGTTCGAAGAGCGGCCCTAAGTCGGTGTATTCTAGCCAAACCAGCAGGCGCTCGCGCACATCCTCGAAGGTGAGGTCGAAGGGCGGGCCTTGCGGCATGGGAAAGAGCTCAGCAGCGCGAGCAACGCCCTCCAGCAAGTCGCGTGCTCGGGCTGCAGCGCGCTTCATCTGCAGCTCTCGGCCCAACAGGCCGCCTTCCACCGGCTCGTCGGGGTCGGGCACCACTGGGAAGCCCTCCAGCGCCGGCGGCACAAAGGCTGCGCGCACTTGGAGCACCAACACCTGGGGCGCCCCTCGGCGGCGATACTCCGCAACGGCCTTTCCCACCTCCCAGCGCACGTTAGGGGTGTCCATGTAGTAAGGCGACAGGCACGCCACAAAGAGGTCGGCCTGCTCCAGGAAATCCGTGGCCCGACGCCGATAATCCTCCTCAGCCACCTCCGCAGGGTTCCAGAAGACGAGCTCGTGCCCTTGCAATGCTTGGCTGAGGTGCCTGTAAAAATCATCGGCGGCCTGAATGTCCGCCTCGTCGAAGGAAATGTAGATGTGCCAAGGACGCTGCCACATAGGGGCAAATGTACAGGCGGATGCGGAGTTACTCGCCGAATTAAGCCTGTCGGCGAAGGGCGATGGGATTTAAAAATTAATTCTCGAAACAACGCCTCGCGCCCTGTAATATGCACCTACATTTATGGCTTGAAAACACCAACCCACTATTTCGTCATCCCAAAACGGATTTTTATGGCAACCCTTCGTCTTTGGCCTTTGGCCCTATTGTTCGTGAGCTTTTGGGCTTGCAAGAAGAACACCTATTCTGACGAGTACTTGGCAGAAGTAGCGCGCTACATCAGCGGATACACGGGCGGCGCTATTGGCCGCAGTGATGCTGTAGTGGTGCGCTTCACTCAGGCCGTTGCCGACAGGGAAAAAATCGGCCAACAGGTTGGTTCCGGCGTTTGGTCTGTGTCGCCGGCCATTGCCGGAGAGGCCATTTGGCAAGACGAGTACACTTTGCGTTTCCAACCCAAGGAGCCGCTGCCCTACGGCAAACGCTATCAGGCCAAAGTATCGCTGCGGCAGCTGTTTGGCAGCAGTGTACCCGAAGTGGCCGAGACCTTCCAGTTCACCTTTGCCGTACGTCCGTTAGCCTTCGAGGTCGAGGTGGACGGCCTCAGCAGCGAAGGGAGAGGCTACCAGCTAACGGGCCGCATTCGCAGCAGCGAACCCACCGAAGCAGGACCTACCGAACAGGTGCTGAGCGCCCAACAAGGCAACACCACCTTGCCCATCCAGTGGAACCACACCTCCGACGGGCGTACCCACCACTTTGTGGTGAATAATGTGCAGCGCAGCAGGGTACCTTCAGAGGTAACCCTCCGTTGGGCAGGTAAACCACTGGGCCTCTCCAACAGCGGCAACACCTCGGTGAAGGTGCCCGCCCAGGGTGAGTTTGTCGCCATTGGTGCTCAGGTAGTACGGGACAATGAACCTTATATCTTGCTCAACTTTTCCGACCCCGTCTCGACGAGCGCACCCTTGGATGGCCTCATCCGCTTGGAAGACGCCGAGGTGAATTTCCGCTTTGCCGTCAGCGGCAACTTCGTGCGCGCTTACCCGAGCCAACTCCTCACCGGCGTGCACCGCCTCTTCGTAGAGCGCGGCATACGCAGCACAGGCGGCACCCTTCTGGAGGGCCCCAGCCAATGGACACTCGACTTTGGGGCCGCATTGCCCGGCGTCCGACTGGTAGGCCGCGGAGCCATCATACCCAAAAATGCCAATGGGCAAGTGCTCTTTCCCTTCGAGGCCTCAGGCCTGAGGGCCATTGACCTCGAAATCTTCAAGGTCTTCCAAAGCAACGTGCCCTTCTTTTTGCAAATCAACGACATCGAAGGAGACTCCGAAATGGAGCGCGTGGGCAAGATCGTCCACCAGGAAAAGATCATGCTCTCCGACCTCAACCCCGAGGCCAGCGGACAGGGCTGGCAGCGCTACGCCCTAGACCTGGCTGAGTTCATCAAAAAAGACCCTGGTGCTCTTTATCAAGTACGCCTCTCCTTCCGCCGCTCCTATACCACCCACACTTGTTCCGAGAGCACCGACGACGAAAACGGCGAAGAGTTGGTAACCTTTGGCGCTACCGACCAACAAGGGCAAATCACCAGCCTTTGGGGCGGCTACCGAGGCATCTACTACTCCGACGACTGGTACGACGAAGACGACGACGATTACGACTGGTCGAGAAGCGACGACCCCTGCGCTCGCGAATACTATAACTACGAGCGCTTTTCCAGTCGCAGCGTCTTCGTCAGTGACCTGGGCATTACTGCTAAACAGGGGCGCGACCGCTCACTCTTCGTGTGCGTTACTGACCTCCTCAGCGCCCAACCTGAAAACAGTGCCAAAGTAACCCTGCTCAACTACCAACTCCAGCCCATTGCCGAAACGCAAACCAGCAGCGGCGGCGTGGCCTTCATAGAAGACCTGCGCGAAAAGCCCTTCCTCGTCGTCGTAACCCGAGGCGACCGGCGCGGCTATCTCCGCATGGCTGATGGGAGCACCCTGTCGCTGAGCCGCTTCGATGTGGCTGGTGTCGAACCGCAAAAGGGCCTTAAGGGCTATCTCTATGGCGAGCGCGGCGTCTGGCGCCCGGGTGACTCGCTCTACCTCCACTTCGTCCTCGAGGACAAAACAGGCCAACTGCCCCCTAACCACCCCGTCAGCTTCGAACTGCGCGACCCCCGCGGCGCCCTCTACTACCGCACCGCTACCACCCAAAACGTCGGCGGCGTGTACGCCTTCCACTGCGCTACCCGCCCCGACGCTCCTACTGGCAACTGGACGGCTAACGTAGCTGTGGGCGGAGCTACCTTTTCCCAAACCCTCAAAATCGAGACGGTCAAACCCAACCGCCTGAAAATTGACTTGGATTTGGGTAAAAAAACGCTGACGCGCGATGACGAAAACCGCACAGCCCAACTCCGCGCCTCCTGGCTCCACGGCTCGCCTGCAGCAGGGCTTAATGCCCGCGTAGAAATGCAACTCAGCTCCGCCAAAACGGAATTCGCTAACTTCAAGGATTTTGTCTTCGACGACCCTACGCGCAATTTCTGGAGCGAGCCGGAGACCATCTTCGACGGCTACCTGGACGAAAGCGGTCGCGCCACCGTGCCGCTCCGATTGGCCGGCGCCGACGAGGCCCCCGGGCGCCTCGTGGTGCGCTTCAAAACGCGCGTCTTCGAACGCGGGGGCGACTTCAGCACCGACAACTTCGCCATTGACTACTATCCCTTCCCGCGCTTCGTGGGCGTGAGCATACCCGAAGACAAGAGCGGCTACAAAAGCATTGGCTTTGGCGGCGGCCAAATCCAAGTGGCCTGCGCGGATGCCAATGGACGCCCCTTGCCCAACCAAAAAGTGAGCGTGGGCCTCTATCGCTGCGACTGGCGCTGGTGGTGGGACGCCCAGTCCAGCTACGACATCTCACAGTTCAACACTGCCGCTCACATCGGCGCGGTGGACAAAGCCATACTCGTTACCAACAGCCGCGGCATCGCCACCTGGAGGATCAAGCCCACACAGTGGGGGCGCTACTTGGTGCGCGCCCTAGACCTTGAAGGCGGCCATGCCGGCGGCGATTTCTTCTGGACGGGGTACCCAGATGAGTTGGACGACCTGCGCAGCCGCAACGCTGTAGCCATGCTGCCTCTGTCCGTGGGCAAAGAGAAGTACACTGTGGGCGAAGACGTCAGTCTGCGCATACCAGCCTCCGAAAGTGGCCGTATCCTGCTGACGCTCGAGAACGGCTCGCGCGTGGTGGAGCACCGCTGGCTCGAGGCCAAGGCCGGCGATAATACCATCACCTTCAAGGCCACCGCACAGATGTCTCCTAACGTGTATGCCCATGTCAGCCTCTTTCAACCCTATGCCCAGACGACCAACGACCTGCCCATACGCATGTACGGCGTCGTGCCAGTGTTGGTGGAAAACCCGACCACCCGCCTACAGCCGCAGTTGGGGGCGCCAGCGGTCATTCGGCCTGGGCAGCCCTTCACTGTCAGCCTGCGCGAAGCCTCTGGCAAGGCGTGTACCTACACCTTGGCCGTCGTGGACGAAGGTCTGCTCGATCTCACCCGCTTCCAAACGCCTAACCCGTGGAATGCCTTTTTTGCCCGCGAAGCCTTGGGTGTGAAGACCTGGGACGTGTACGACTACGTCCTGGGTGCTTTCGGGGCCAGCATGGAACGCATCCTGAGCATCGGCGGCGACGCCATCAACCAAAAGAGCCGAAACGCTAGCCAGGTGAGCCGCTTCAAGCCGGTGGTGCGGCACTTGGGGCCTTTCCGACTGGAGAAGGGCCAGACCGCCAAACATCAGCTGACGCTTGATAACTACATCGGCTCGGTGCGCATCATGGCTGTTTGCTCGGCGCCTGCCCCAGGGGGCAGGGGGGCTTACGGATCGGCCGAAAAGACCTGCGCCGTGCGCAAGCCTGTCATGGTGTTGCCCACCCTGCCGCGCGTGTTAGGCCCGGGCGAGCGGGTGCGCCTGCCCGTGGAAGTGTTTGCCGTAGAGCAACAGGTGCGCAGCGCTACGGTGCGTCTATCGGAAAAGAGCGGATCCGTACGCATCACTGGTCCTGTGTCGCACACGGTCCCCTTTGCTCGGCCGGGCAGCCAGCTGGTGTACTTCGACGTGCAAGTGGGCAAGAAAACGGGCGTGGCGCGCTTTGTAGTGGAGGCTATCGGCGGCGGCGAAACGGCACGCGACACCGTCGAGGTAGCCATCCGCAACCCTAACCCCGTGCAGACATCTGTCTGGAATGGCGACATACAGGGCGGCGGGACGTGGCGCCAAAATATAGACCTGAGCCGCTTCACTGACCTGGAGCGCATCGTACTTGAGGTGAGCGCATTACCACCCATCAACCTGAGCCGACACTTGGACTTCCTGCTGCGCTACCCGCATGGCTGCTTGGAGCAGATTACTTCGGGGGCATTCCCACAGCTGTACGCCGACGTCATTGCTCCGCTCAGCCAAGAGCAACGGGCACAAGCCACGCGCAACATCACGGCCGCCATTGAGCGCATCCGCCGCTACCAACAGCCCGACGGCAGTTTCGCCTACTGGCCCGGAGGCGGCTATGCCAACGACTGGACCAACATCTACGCCGGGCACTTCCTTTTGGAGGCCAAAACTAAAGGGTACGACATACCACTCGATATGCTCGACAACTGGCTCAACCACCTGCGCCAGAGCGCCCGCGCATGGAACCCGCCGAGCACCGCCGAACCTTGGGCCGCCTACGACGCCTACCTCACCCAAGCTTACCGCCTCTACGCACTGGCGCTGGCCGGAAAGCCAGAGCAAGGGAGCATGAACCGCCTCAAGGAAGAGAAAAACCTCTATGCACAGTCGGCCCTCCTGCTCGCCGCCGCCTACGCACAGGCTGGCAAGGCCGAGGTGGCGCGCAATTTGGTCAACCAAAAATGGCGCGATGACTGGGAGTACACCTGGAGCGGGCGAACCTTTGGCTCCTCATTGCGCGACCAGGCCCTGCGCCTGGAGACCTTCACCGCCATCGGGGATAACAAGCGTGCTGAAACCCTACTTCGGAGCATCTGCCAACGCTTGGGGGCGGAAGGCGATGTTAGCTGGAACACGCAAAGCCTTGCCGTAGCCCTGCGCGCCTTGTCTAAATACGCCGCTCGGCAGGGCACCGCCGGCCCGCAGTTTACCTACCAACTGGGCAACGGCGCCGTGCAGAGGGGCGATGCGAGCCGTCCCATCGCAGTAGTTGACCTGACGACGCAGGCCGCCAACGCGCGAAGCATCACAGTGAAAAACACGGGCAAAACGCGCCTCTACGCCCGCGTCATCGCCCGTGGCCAGCTCGCGCCCGACGAAACACCGGGTGAGGAGAGCACGGAAAACATTGCGCTCAGCGTCCGTTACTTGGATACCAAGGGCAACCCCATCAATGTAGCCGCCCTGAGCCGAGGCTCGGACTTCATCGCAGAGGTAACCATTCGCCGACAGTCGGCGCTTACTTTCCCTTTCACCGAACTGGCGCTGGCCCAAATCTTCCCGTCGGGTTGGGAAATACAGAATGTTCGCCTGTCGGGCATGGCTCTGGGTGAGACTAGCCCATCGGTCTATCAGGACGTCCGCGACGACCGCGTGTACACCTACTTCGACCTGCCCGCCTCTTCGGAAAGCCGCACCTATCGCGTGCAGCTCAATGCGGCTTACGCGGGGCGATACTACTTGCCGCCGGTCAGTTGTGAGGCCATGTACGACAGCCGCATTCGGGCCAGTGCTGGCGGGCAATGGGTAGAGGTGTTGTAGCAAGTGTTGAATGGCCTTACGAGGCTTGGGCCTTGCCAGGGAGCTGCTTTTTCTAAGAAACAGGCGCTTGGAACGTGAGCGTGGCTGTGCGAGTTGCGCCGATACCACGCGCTGGGCGCGGAGACGACGAGCCGCCGTTTCGCCATTATTAAGGCCCGAAAGCGGGACGGAGACGCGCCCAGGGCCAAGCAGGAGACGCGAACAGGCCTTGTGGGCGCGAAAGCCAGGCTTGGAGCCGTGAGGCCGTTTTTTCCCAAAAAAACAGGGGGGAGAAAAGGCGGCGGCGGGTGGTGCTGGGGGAGGTGAAAAAAATGTGTGTGTGCAGGGCATTTGGAAAAGAGCGGGGTGCTGCCATACCTTTGCCCACCTTTTTTAGAAGTCAACTATTTAGTGAGGTTATGAAGAACGACATCCATCCGAAGAATTACCGCATCGTGGTGTTCAAAGATATTTCGACCGACGAGGCTTTTCTGGGGCGCTCGTGTGCGAACACCAAGGAGACGATTGTGTGGGAAGACGGGCAGGAGTACCCGCTGATTAAAATGGAGATTTCCTCTTACAGCCATCCATTTTTCACGGGCAAAATGAAGTTTGTGGACACGGCGGGCCGCATTGACAAGTTCAATAAGAAGTTTGCGAACACGAAGTTTGCGAAGTAACGGGGCGGCCAAGTGAGCCACCCACCCGGGCGAAATGGCCGCGGAGGCGAGCGAGGACAGCACGCCTCCGCGGTTGTTTTTTACTTTTGCGCCAGACGAAACGCTTCGATGAGTAGATGCAAAACCTTATTCTATTTGACTCTGACGCCCGCAACCATCTGCTACCGCTGACGGCTACACGCCCGATGGGGGAGCTGCGCGTGGGTATTTTCACTTTGCGCGGCAAGTGGGAGCGCTATTTGGATGCCTCTGCTTCGTACATCACGCAGGAGCACTTGCACGAAAAGTACCCTATCCGCATTGAAAGCGAGAATTTGGTGGTCAATGCGGGCATTCTTCCCAATGAAGCGCTGTGCCGCCGCATTGCCCAGTTGAATTTCAGCGAGGCGCTCCTGCTGAATGGGGAATTGGTGGCGACGCGGTTAGATGCTGCCCAGTTTGAGACACTCATCGAGGATGAGGAGGTGCGCGAATTGCAGGGCATAGAGTTGGAGGCAGATATTCCAGTGGCGGGTATCCAGCGGCTTTGGGAGTTGACCCAGCTCAATGGCGCGGCGATAGCAGCGGACTTTGCTTGGGTAACGCGTAACCGGACGTCGGCGCCACTGCCAGAGTCGAATCGGCTTATTGGCCCACCTGAGCGCTTGTTCATGGAGCCTGGGGCTTACGTAGAGGCGTGTACGCTGAACACAGCGGAAGGGCCTATCTACATTGGGAAGAACGCCGTGGTGATGGAGGGCTGTCTGTTGCGCGGCCCGATAGCGATTGGGGAAGGCGCTATGCTCAAGATGGGGACGCGCATTTACGGCCCTACCACTATCGGCCCGGGCTGCAAAGTGGGCGGCGAGGTAACGCGGTCTATTTTCATCGGCAATTCCAACAAGGCGCACGAGGGTTTTCTGGGCGATGCTGTGATAGGGGAATGGTGCAACATCGGGGCGGATACAAACAACTCTAACTTGAAGAATAACTACAGCGAAGTCAAGGTGTGGGACTACGCCGAAGGGCGCTTTGTGAAGACAGGAGCGCAATTGTGCGGCCTGTTCATGGGCGACCACGCCAAATGCGGTATCAATACCATGTTCAATACGGGCACGGTGGTGGGGGTCTTTGCCAATGTGTTTGGGGCGGGCTACCCGCGCAATTTCATTCCTGATTTTTCGTGGGGCGGCCCTGAGGCGGGCTTTCGAACGTACGACTTTACGGAGGCGTGCGAAACAGCCCAGCGCGTGCTGGCGCGTCGCAATCAGGTGTTTACAGACATAGACAAGGCTATCTTGTACCACGTGTATGACCAAACGGCCAAATTGCGCACTTGGGACAAGTAACTGGGCTGTGCAAACGCTTTTTGAAAATGGCGATAACTTCTAAGTACGACCTGCGCGGGGTGTCGGCCTCGAAATCGGAGGTACACGCTGCTATCCGTCAGTTGGATAAGGGCTTGTATCCGGAGGCTTTTTGCAAGATATTGCCCGATGTGGTGGTCGGAGATGCGGACTATTGCAACCTTTTACACGCCGACACGGCGGGCACCAAGGCGGCATTGGCCTACCTGTATTGGCGGGAAACGGGCGACCTGTCGGTGTGGGCGGGTATTGCGCAGGATGCCATTGTGATGAACTTGGACGACATGGTCTGCGCAGGTTGTACGAGCGATATAGTGCTGTCAAATACTATCGGGCGCAATCGCCACTACATTCCGGGGGAGGTATTGGAAGCCATCATCAGAGGCGCTGCCGACTTTGCAGAGGCGATGCGCCCTTTGGGCATACACCTGCACTTGGCCGGCGGCGAGACGGCGGACGTGGGCGACTTGGTGCGCACGGTGGATGTGGGCTTTACGGCTTTTGCCCGTATGCCTCGGCATGCGGTGGTGGTCAATCGCATCCAGCCCGGCGATGTGGTGGTGGGCTTAGCTTCTTTTGGTCAGACGACCTACGAGCGCGAGTATAATAGCGGCATTGGGAGCAATGGCCTCACCGCAGCGCGCCACGATGTGCTATGTCGGGAGTATGCCGATCGGTATCCGGAAAGCTACGACCCTACCCTGCCCACAGAATTGGTTTACAGCGGGCGCCATCGGCTGACGGAGGAGGTGGAGGTGGCAGGACATCGCATGGCCATTGGCCTCTTGTTGCTGTCGCCTACGCGCACCTACGCTCCGGTGTTGCGCGCTTTTCTGGCGCAATGCCGCGAAGAGGTACATGGTCTCATCCATTGCACAGGCGGCGGCCAGACGAAGGTGCTCAAGTTTTTGAAAAATGCGCGTGTCATCAAAGATAACCTCTTTGAGGTGCCGGTGGTGTTCGAACTCATTCAGGCTAGTGGTCAGACGGAATGGAGTGAAATGTACCGCGTCTTCAATATGGGGCATCGTATGGAGGTGTACACTTCGCCGACCGCGGCTGACGAACTCATCCGCATGGCTTCGACAGTCGGGCTTGCTGCTCAAGTGATTGGGTACGTGGAGCCAAGCGATGAAGCTAGCGTGGTCGTAAGCAGCCCTTTTGGCGTATTCACTTACATGGAATAAGGGTTAGCTCGGTGTCGCAGAAGAAGCATGCCTGCCTCTCGCACCGACGCGACTTTTCTCCCGGATTTTTTTCAAAAAACAGTTAGGCCAATGAACATGTACAAATTGCTGTATGTCGCCTTTGCTTGCTTGCTGCTCAGCGCTTGCGGCAAGCGATACGACACTAAAATTCAGGAATTAGAGGCGAAGTTTTCGGAGTCTGCAGACCCGCAGGTGTTGGCAGAGCTGATAAGCACCTACGAGGAAGCCGTCAAGGCCCACCCTAATCGCCACGGTGATAATGTGCGCTACCTGACGCGGGCAGCAGAGCTGGCGTTTTTGCACAAGCGCGACAATGTGGGTGCTGTGCGCTTGGCCACTGCGGCCATCCAGGAGGGGCGGGAAGAGCAAGATATAGCGGATGCCGCCGGCCTATTGGCCCGTATATGGCGGCTGTACAAAAACCGAGCAACGCCCGACCTGTCGAAGAATCCCGACGAAATTGATCTAATGCGCTTCACCTTAGAGCAAAATACGCGCTGGGTGGACTCATGTCTGGCGCGATTAGACCGCCAACTGCTCGCCTCGAACGAGACAGACAAGGCGGTGGCCGAAAAGTTTCTGCAAACCGCCGAGGGATACGCTATCCTGATAGAGGAGGTAAACCCCAATAAAGCTGCCAACCTGTACGTACAAGCTGGAGGATTGGCGCGCTCCATCGGCGAGCCAAACACAGCCCTGCGGCTCTATTACTACGTAGCTGAAAACATGCCCCAGCAGCGCAATGCGCCCTTTGCCCTTTTCATGATGGGCATCATTTACGAGGACGACCTCAAAGACCTGGAAAACGCCAAAAACACTTACGAGTCTTTCCTGAAACGCTACCCCAATGAGCCTGAATACACGGACGACGTTCAGGCTGCGCTGAAAAACTTAGGCACTCCTCTAGAGGAACTCATCAAGCGCTTCGAGCAGAACAAACCACAATAGCACTGTGCCCGACCTGCTCGCTGCTGATGCCTTTGCTCCGGGGTGGTGGGCCTTCGTGCGCAGCGTAAAGCCCGGGAGCCGACTGCGCTTAGCGCCTACGCCTTCAGGCTTCTTACACGTGGGCAATGCCGTCAACTTCACTCTCAACTGGCTGGCAGCTCGGCTGACCCCAGGCGTGCGGCTGCTGCTGCGCATTGACGACCTCGACAGCGAGCGCAAACGCCCGGAGTACGTGCAGAACATCTTCGAGGTGCTCTGCTGGCTGGGCTTGGACTGGGACGAAGGGCCTCGCACTGCTGCGGACCTGGAGGGCCGGTGGTCGCAGCGCCATCGGATGCCTCTGTACGAGGCATTGCTGACGGCTTTGCGCACAGGTCAGTGGCTGTTTGCCTGTGCCAAGTCTCGGCGCGAGCTGGCGCCTTTCGGGGGCGACTATCCGGAGGCCTTCCGCCAGCAGGCTTGCAACTTGGATGACGCCCGCGTCGCCTGGCGCCTGCACACACCGCTGCCGCACCGCCCCGAGTGGATGCCGCCTGATTTTGTGGTGCGCCGCCGCGACGGCATCCCGGCCTACCAAGTGGCGTCGGTGGCTGACGACGTGCACTTTTCAGTTACGCACATTATTCGCGGAGAGGATCTGATGCCCTCCACACGCGCCCAACAGTACTTGGCTCAATGCGCCGGACAGCCCTGGGCCTCCTTTTGCAGCCTTCACTTTTTACATCATCCTCTGTTGACTGATGACCAAGGACAGAAACTCTCCAAGTCTGCTGGAGCGCTCGCTCTGTCGGAGCAGCGCCAGCGTGGTCTTGCCCCTGCCTTGGTTTTTCGCGTTGTCGCGCAATGGCTCGGCTTGCGGGCAAGTGCCGCAGAAAGTGCCCACACCCTTTTGGCCGAAGCAGGGGCGAGAATGGCGCGATAAGGTTTTGCTCTCGTTTTGCAAAGGGAATGATGAATGATGAATGATGAATGATGAATGATATTTTTCAATGTGCCCTCAGAGCCTGCCATTTTGAAGTGAAAAGTGATGAGTGATGAGTGATGAGTAGAACCGGCCACTTTCCCACCGCCTTTCTCACCTCCATTTTTGGGGGTGAAAAAACGGCTGCCGGCTTCGGAGCCGCTGCTGTGGGCGTAGCGACTGGGCGCGCGGCTCCTGTTTGGCCTCGGGCGTGTTTTCGTCCCGCTTTCGGGCCTTAATAATGGCAAAACAGCGGCCTCTCGCCTCCGCGTCTGCAAGCACGGCGACACGGAGGAGCTGCTCACGCCGTTATTAAGACCCCAGGGCGAGACGGGCACATGCCCAAGCACAAGCCGAAGCTCCGCGGGTGCAGGTGTGCGAAAAAGCCAAGCCAAAGCGCTGGCCCCGTTTTTCCCAAAAAACAACCTCGAGGAAGGTAGCGCAGGTGGTGGCAGACGCAGGGCGGATGGGAAACGCCCCCCGCCGGAAAATGCGTACCCTTCTAAAGCCCTCGTTCATTTGCAGTTTGGCATATTGCTCTGCTTGGGGGCGCCTCTAAAAATAAAAAGCCCCTTCCACGTTAGGAAGAGGCCACCTCAAAGACTGATCTTATCATGAGATAAAACCTTTGAGGTTCTGTATGCAGATGCGAACGTCTTGCGGTAGGCAGAGGGTAATGCCCACCATGAGGGCTTACCGAGTCTGGATCATTTTGCGCGTAGCGCTGCCAAAAGGTGTGAGCAAAGTGTAGGATAGGGTGCCGCTGGTGTTGAGGAGTGCCCGGTCGAGCAACACCGCATTGTAGCCGCGAGCGAAAGAGGCTGTTTGGGTAAACACGGTTCGCCCCACTTCATCGTGCACGGTCAGGGTGGCTTCGGCGGCCTCGGGCAGGTAGAAGCCGATTTGGGTTTTGTTCACCCACGGGTTGGGCGTGTTTTGATATAGCTCGAAGGGCAGGCCTGTAACGGTTTGCTCGTTGCCGTTGCGGAAGCGCAGGCCGACGTCGAGGCGCTCCGTTCCGCGGGCGTCGGCATAGGCCTCTGAGCGGGTGATGCTGTGAGACAGCTGGAGCATCTGGCTGAGCAAGCCGGCCTTACGGGCGCGGAATTGGAGGACAAGTATGGGTTGCTCGGCATCTGTGGGCACATCCACGGCGGCAGTGATAGCACCCTTGTCTGGGAAGTGGGCGAAGTAGTCCGCGCTGATGCCTTCAGCAGGTTCGATGCGCAGGCATTCGAGATCGCGGTATTGGAGGGTAAACTGGTAGCCAATCACGGGAGCCGTCGCTTTGAGGGCAACGGTGAAGAGCTCTCCTGCCCTTACTGTGCGTTCCTCTGTGTCGAGCAGCCAAGTACCTGCGGTGCGGTCGTCGGCGAAGACGGCGCTGTTCGGAATGGCGCTATTGTTCAGGTCTCCTACCTTGATGGCCACAAAGTCGTCCTGCATGCGGTGAGTCTGGAAGTTCCACACCGATTTGCTCTCTGGAAATGCCTCCTTCCAAGGGTTAGATAGGTCTGGGAATTGGTAGGCCTTGTCCACAAATCGCCAGCTGGTATTCTCTGGCATCTCGCCATAGATGCCGAGGATGAGCTTGCGCAGTTCGAGCATGTCGTACGTAGTAACGCTCTTGCTATTGTTGACGTCGGCGGCAATGTACTGGTAGGGTGAGGTGAAGGGCTCATACCCCAGGATGTGCCTTTGGATGATTACCAAGTCGAGTGTCGAGACACCGTTGAGAGGGTCGTTGTTCTTGGCTGGCGTCAGGGTGTAATTGACGGCGATAGGTATAGCATTATTGAACATATAGTGTCCTTCCGAGTCGGTCGTCTCCTGTTTGCTTACTGGGGGCGCGCCATGGATGGATTGACACACAATGCCCACGTGGGACTCTTCCAGGCCTAAGCCGTCGGAGGTGAGGATGGCGCCCGCGACAGTAGCTTGGCTGCTGTTGCAGTGCTGGTCGTTGTTCTGCACGTGGAAATGGGTTTCGCAGAAGTCAGCGTTGCCTTCCAAATCCATCGTCCATACTTCTACCAGTTGGAAGCCCAGTTCTGTGCAGTCGAAAGTAACCGAAGTCTGTGGTTTGCCATTGCTGAGGAATGGGAAGCCCGTTCCCTGGCCTCTTTTACGGATGCCGTGGACAAGTCGGTGCTGAGGGGTACAGTTATCTGAAGTGCTCTGGATGAAGGATTGGTAGCTGACCGTGAGCATCTTGTCAGCACCGATGTTGCCGCTCAGACCATTGTTGCACACTGTGGTAGGCGCCTTGCAGTCTTTGATGGTGAACAGGTATTCGCACACTTGCTCATTGCCGCAGCCATCGGAGACGAACCATTTGATCTTGTGCATGCCATGAGGCAGTTGCGGCTCCACGAACTGATTAGGCTGCGCGGCGGTATTCCAGCGGACGAAGGCGGTGCGGCTGTCATTGCCGGTGCGGACTTCCAGAGCGAAGCGATACTTTTGGTCAGCAGGCACGGAGCGCCTGTCGAAGATGCGGGCGATGCCGCCGGAGAAGTTCGGGTTGCTGGCATTGTTGAAGAACACCACGCCGCCATCGGAGTGTTGGTGGGTAACTACGGTCTCCATGGAGCCGTTGCCGTCCAGATCCAGGAAGAGTTGGTAGCGGAAGGTTACATTTTCTTTGGAGCAATCGTCGGTGGCAGTGATGCTCAGCTCTACCGGTGCTTCGCACATGTCGTTGGAGAGCGTCCTGACATCTAGCCAATAGGACTGGTTCCACAGGTTGTTGTCATTGTCCGTGAGGTCGCAGATGTCCAGCTCAGCCGAAGGGCAATCCAATACCAAGGGCTTCTGGCCATCAATCACCCGGATGAGCTGCTTGTACTGGTAGCAGTTGACATTTTCTGACCAGTACTGGCTGAAGTTGGTGGGTTGGGCATCTGCTGCATTGATCTTGACTGTAGTAGGTGCCCATGGGAACGGCGTCCCTGGTGCAGCCACCACTGGCCCCGGCAGGTTAGAAGCGTGGTCGAGTTGTGGGTGCGGGTTGGGGTTAGGCACTTGCGTGCAGCTCTTGTTCGGGTCAAAAGAGCACCAGTCCATTACAGTCCAGGTGCGTTCGATTTGCTGGCAGGCGCCAGGCACGACGGTAAAGTACTGGTCAGTGTAGGACACGCCGATAGACTCGCAGTCGTTGGCAAAGAAGGTCGGCTGACCGAAGTCTCCAGTGCTGTTGCAGCTGTTGAGGATGACGTCGTTAGGGAAGCGCACATAGTAGTGCTGACGGTATTGCACTACAATGCGCTGCGAGCAAGTGTTGGTTTGCCCATAGCAATCCCGCACTTGGAAGGTTCGCGTGATGGTACCCTTGGAGCACAGGGTATCGAATTGGCTCCAGTTGACAGAGGCTTCAAATACCGTATCCACACAGCAGTTGTCGGCACCAGTGGCCTTTCCGTAAGACCAGAGCGTGCCATCGAAATCGCCACAGCCCACCGTTACGTTGGCTGGAGGCACGCACACGGGCTTGAGCTTGTCAGAGACCAGCGCCTTCACAGTGCAGTCGTTTGAGCGCGCTTCAAACTGACTGGGGCTAATAGCGCCTGTAGGTACAGGCACGTCATACACGCGCAGGACTATCTCCACGGTATCGCCTACATCCTCACAGCAGAACTTGACCTGGTCGTGGAACATAGCGTTCGACTGGCAGCTGTTGGCCTTCAGGCGCCGCGCCTTGAAATAGAGCGGATTGCAGTTGTCAGAGGAGCCACTGTTGAACGAAGCAGCATTGACCAAAGCCATGCCGTCAATGCCTAGGGAGACTTGGGTAACCTCCACACAGGCAGCCACGGGCGGCACATAATCTATCACCGAAAGTGTAAAGGTACACACACTGGAAGCGCCGCAGGCGTCTTCACTGAAGTACTCTACCGTGTGCTGGCCCAAAGGCAGGCAAGGCGTTTGGCCAAAAACGGCCAATGTGTCTTTCTTCACAGGGTTGTTAGCCGAAAAGTTCGACAGTTGGGCGGGCAAATTGACCTGGTTCAATACAGCACCCGTAATGGGGTCTCTCACCATAATGATGGCAGATGCATCCCGAATACTACTGCAGGCGTCTTCTATGACAACATCGGGCAAATCAACGGAAGCACAACACTCCAACGGACTGGTGCTGACAGTGAGGTTACCCGGGCATTGCATGGTTGGTCCCTGGCCATCTACAGCATATATGGCCTGAGTGTGTTGAATAGAGACTGACACTGTATCTGGGCAAGAAGCATTCACCAATTGCCATGTCCGTATAATCGCATATTCACCTTCACATTGAAAGCTCAGTTGGTCAGAGGAAAGAATTCCTATGCCGCAAGCATTATTATCGCTTAGGTAATAGGTAACGCCATTGAATGTGTAGGAAGGCGCACCAGTTACAGAAGGGTCTGTCATGGAGCTGCTGCAGCTGACTGTTACATCAGGGGGCAAAGTCAGGTCTTGGACGCGCAGGCGTTTGAAATACAAATATTGTATGCAGGAAGACGTGTTTCCATAGTTATCTGCAGCCGTCCACGTTCGGCGTACATAGCCTGTCAGGTTGGTTTGTCCTTGGAAAGTATCGTTGCAATTCAGGTTAACCCAGAGGTCTTGATAAGTAAGTGATACAGGCGTACAGTTGTCCGCTACTACAGGACGCGCGCCGGGTACTTTCAGTACTGTGTCCAAATAGCCCGGAGTATAATTGTTAACTACACAAGGCAAGGTGATGTTCTGGCAAGTACTGAACACGGGCTGCAGTACATCACTGACGATAGCCGTAGTGATACAAAAATTACCTGAGCAGTTGTCCTGAATACGTACAGTGAGCGGTATGCCGAAGTATTGTACAGGTATAGTGTTGCCCAAGTTCTGGCCCGGGCCGGCAAATACAGTTACGGTATAGAGGTCATCGAGTACATCACCCTCCAGCACCATATCGGGTGTAACGATTACCGGACAGCTGGGCGGAGCGGAGATGCGGACAGTATCATTGCAGACCAATGGGCCAGGCGTAGCATAGGTCAGCACTATCTGATCAGACGCTGCTGGGCAGGGGCCAGGAGGGTCGTTGGTCGTCAGCATGAGCGTAATATTACCCACAAAACCCGTCGGAGGGACGTAGGTAGCGTTGAGCAACTGAGGGTTAGGCACAAACATACCTCCTGGCACAGAGGCACTCCAGGTGGCGCCGGTAGCAGAGCCACCAATGGTGCCGTTCAGGGTGTACTGAGTACCAGGGCAAAGTGCCCGGTCTGCGCCTGCATCTACAACGGCAGGCTGATCAATCTGCACATTCACTGTAGCGGCAGCCGTGGTGCCTGTACCATCGGTTACGGTTACGCCATACACGCCACTATGGGCTGGAGTAGTATTGGCTCGGAAGGGGTTCTGTACGGAGGCGCTAAAGCCTCCAGGGCCGCTCCAGGAAAAACTGAAGGGCGGTGTGCCGTCAGAAACAACAGCAGTGAGACTGAGGGTAGCGCCAGCGCATAGTGGCCCATTGGAATTGGCGACAACATTGGGCGCTTGCGCCTTTTCTACCCAAGGCAGCCAATGCCTCTCATAGAAGCTGCTGGAAAAACCATGGGCAATCCATAGTGTACCCATGGCAATGAGTACCCAAGAAAGGCGGGGTAACAGGGTTTGGTTGAGAAACCGATAGAGCGTTCGCATGATCACAGAAGATTTAAAAAGGTGATTAGATGAATGGATGAATTTGCTTGTGTTGAATTGTCGGGTGAAAGGAAAGCGCGCTCGTGAGAGCGCTCCGTTTTTGGGCACATGGGCATCGCACCTCTTTTGGCGCAATGAAGGCCAGCCATCCATGCGCGATGGAATAGCGGTGCTCTCGGCTTTTGAGTGAAAATGGCACTTCTTGCCACTATCATTTAGCAGAGGTTTCTCATAGATGTTTATCGCGAGACTGTTGTCTTGGGTACTAAAACTCTACTATCAAGTGCGTTCCACTATCCCACACTCGATAGACGCCGGGGCGTATGGTTCGCTGCGCAATAGTTCTATGACGAAGCAGAGGATATGGCACCACGTAAGGCTCTACAACCTGAAAAAGTAGCCACGGGAAATGTATCCTCATAGTCTCTTCATCAATAGAGCTCTTCTCAAATTCAAAGCGCAACTGGCCATTTATAGTTGTGCTCAGCCAAGCGCTGATATGCGGACACGAGTATGCCATCTCTCGCTCTGGATGATGAGCCATTACCCGGCAGATACCTACTCCACTGCAATTGGCGCTGGGAGAGCCCAGTACTACATCCGTTCGCACGCGCTCAAAGGCTGTTCTAATGAGCGCTCGCCGTTGTATCCAAAGTGAACCTGTTCTCATAGCGTCGTACGTCATGATATGTCATAGAATTAAGTGAAGGGGGAAGACTGATTGCCTTTTGATGAGACAAAGGTGCGGGCAGTTAGAGGCGGTCGAAAGGACAGATTGACCATCCCAACGAAAGTGTTTAGGGCGAAAAAAACACGCATTTAAAACTGCAGAAAATTGATTTTCAATTTCCTGACACTTTTTAAATTTCGGCACAATAGGCACACGGCGCCTACAGGCAGGCAGCCTTTTTTCTTCACAGGCAGCATTAACCCTCTTACCCAAGAACCACCTCAAAACATCACAAAGGCTTGATACCTGCTTTACGCAAGGGTAATAGAGGTGCCGCTCATTTGTGAAAAATTTCTCACCATGACACTACAACGTATTTCTTTAGCACCTGAGGCCCTGTTAGCGGCCCTTCGGCGAGCAGCGGAGAACAGACTCTACCCCAGTGAAACAGATGCACCTATCGAGGTGCTCCACCTGAGCGTTCAGCAGGTCGGGGAGGCCATCTCGGAGCAAGACCTGCAACGCCTCTTCTACGCTGGCGATGGTCAACCACAAGTACGAGACATTCGCTGGGCAGAAGCCAACCGCCCAGAGAGCAACGGTACCAAGGAGTTCTTCAAGGATTTGGCCGACATCATCACTACGGATGCAGACAACCGTTATACTGTTCACCATCCAGCCCATCGCGATGTAGCACACTGCTGGCGCCATGTGCGCGACCTGTTCTTCGACCATCTAGCACGCCAGCGCTTCTTCCGCGTGCAATTGGCCGAGCCAGACCAAGCGCGCGCTGATTTGTACCTTATCGGTCGCCATTTGCAAATTGATTTTGACCCCAATACCCACGAGTTGCACACCCAGGAGCTCGACTGGTTTGCCCTGAGGACATACGTCATCGAGACTTAGCCCTTGACTCCGCAGGCACTCGGCACAGTCGCTTAGTAGAGGGTGTTGTGCAATGGTGAAACAGTGGGTGCGTTAAACGCGTGCTCGGTTCCATTGTCTCATATGACAAGCAAACGCCGAGCACGCCGATATGTACCACAACGATGCACAACACCGCCTGAAGCATCTGCTCTGGCGCGCGGGTTTTGGGCCGGCCGCAGCCGAATGGCCATCATGGCTCCGACGCTCGCCTCAAGATTGGTGGCGCATACTGCGCCATTCGTCGGCCCAAGAACCCGGCGAGCTATTCGTTACCTCTGACGTCATTCGGGGCCTGTTCATGGGAGCAGGCGAATTTGCTCGCGTAGAAGAACTCACCCCCGAGGAGCGCCGCCAGCGCCGCGAGCAGAACCGCGACCTGATGCAAAGCCTGAACCTCATGTGGCTGGAGGAAATGGTGCTCACGCCCGCTCAACTGCGCGAGAAGATGGCCCTCTTCTGGCACGGCCATTTCGCCAGCCGCAACCTGAACGTCGTCTTCCAGCAGGACCTCCTGCACGTCATCCGTACGCACGCCTTGGGAAACTTTGGCGACCTACTGCGCGCCGTCTCGAAGAGTGCCGCTATGCTGGCTTTTCTGAACAACCAACAGAACCGCAAGAGCAAGCCCAACGAAAACTTCGCCCGTGAGGTCATGGAACTTTTCACCTTAGGGCGCGGCCATTACACCGAAACCGATATCAAAGAGGCCGCCCGCGCCTTCACAGGCTGGGGCTTCAACTTCAAAGGCGAGTTCGTCTTTCGCCAAAACCAACACGACCGCGGCACCAAAACCGTGCTGGGCCACACCGGCCGTTTCGATGGCGATGATGTACTCGACATCCTGCTCGAGCAGCGCCAAACGGCTCGCCACATCGCCCGCAAGGTGTACCGCTTCTTCGTCCACGAGGACATCGTGCCCGAAGAGCGCATCCTGTGGCTGGCTGACCGCTTCTACGATAGCGGCTATGACATCGGCCGCCTGCTGGACGACATCTTCACTGCCGAGTGGTTCTACGATCCCGAAAACATGGGCACCCAAATCAAGTCGCCCGTCCTGTTGTGGGCAGGCATGCGGCGCGTCTTGCCTGTGGGCCTCGACGACCCCGAGGTACAGCTCTTGCTGCAGCGCGCGCTGGGTCAGGTGCTTTTCCACCCGCCCAACGTAGCGGGCTGGCCCGGTGGACGCGCCTGGATTGACACCACGTCCCTCATGTTGCGCATGCGCCTGCCACACCTCTTGGCTGCAGGCAGTGCCATTGACCTCAGTCCGGACAATGACGACGACCTCGCGATGGGCCAAGGGCGTGCCGGACGCTTGCGCCGCCGCCTCACGGGAGAAGTCTACTGGGAACCACTCTCCAAAGCATTCGCCAACACGCCCGACAGCGAGCTACTCTCGGCCTTGGCGCACTTCCTGTGGCAAGTACCGGTCAGCGAAGAACGCCTCGCTGTGGTGCGCAAGCACATACGCACAGACAGCCGCGAGGCATTGCTCCGGAGCGCCGCCCTGCAGCTCATGGCCACACCCGAGTACCAAATGTGCTGAACCTATCTGCCTCAACCTTTCGCAATACCCACGCCTATGCTCATCAAACGCCGCACCTTCCTGAAAACTACTTCCTTAGCCGCAGCCTCACTGTGGGTACCGCGTTTCCTACAAGCCTTTGCCCGCCCGCAAGCACCGCCCGTGCGGGGCAAAATCCTCGTCGTGGTACAGCTTAGCGGAGGCAACGACGGCCTCAATACCGTAGTGCCCGCGCGCAATGACATCTACTACCGCGAGCGGCCGCGCATCGCTATTAAAGCCAGCAGTGCCCTGCGCCTAACCGATGATGCTGCGCTGCACCCCGCGCTAAGTGGGTGCCAACGCCTCTACGATAGCGGCGATTTGGCCATCCTTCACAACGTGGGTTACCCTAACCCTGACCGTTCCCATTTTCGCAGTATGGACATCTGGCACAGTGCCAGCCCCGCCCATGAATACTGGTCAGCAGGCTGGCTAGGCCGTTATCTGGATGCCCAATGCCAGCATAACGCCTGCCAAGCGCCGGCCATCGAAATGAATGATGCCGTCGGCTTAGCCCTCAAAGGGCAGTATCGCAAGGGCATCGCTTTGCGCCAGCCCGCCGAACTACGCGCCACTACCCACAGCAGCTATTTCGCCGAATACGCCGCCACTAGCGCCCACATCGCCAATGAGGATGCTCCCATCGGCTACCTATACAAAACCCTGGCTGAGGCTATCGCCTCGGCAGACTATCTCTTCGAGAAAAGCCAGGTGCGCCCTTCTTCCTATACCTATCCGGACACGGCCTTGGGGCGCCAGTTCAAGACGGTGGCCTCCCTCATACTGGGCGAGGCTGATACCACAGTGTACTATCTGTCCTTGGGCAGCTTCGATACCCACATCAACCAACCTCTGCAGCACCAGCGCCTGTTAGGCGAACTCGACGCAGCTCTCTCTGCTTTTGCCACCGACCTCAAAGCCCAGGGCCGCTGGAACGATGTACTGGTCATGACCTTCTCCGAGTTTGGCCGCCGCGTGGCTCAAAACGCCAGTGGAGGCACTGATCATGGCACTGCTAACCAGATGTTCTTCCTCGGAGGAGGTCTCAAACGAAAGGGCCTCCTCAACGAATTGCCCTCTCTTACCGACTTGGACGAAGGCGACCTCAAGTTCTCTATTGACTTCCGTCAAGTATATGCCACGGTGCTGGAGCGCTGGTTGGGCGCCGACCCCACCCCTATCCTCCAGCAGGCATTTAGCCCGCTCGATTTCATTTGAAGACAACTCCTCTCGTGTCGGAACCCTCTCCCGAAGAGCGTTTTTCCCGGAAGATGGCGAGGAGTACAATTTTCCTGACTGCCCACAAGGCCAACTGCTTGGAAGACAAATCTCGCCCCTGAGGCGGTGCGAAAGGTAGGGCAGCCACCTGCCGCAGTCATCCCCTTTTCCTCTTCCGTTTTTTGGGGTAAAAAACGGCTACCAGCTTCGGAGCGGCTACGGTGAGCGCGACGACTGGATGCAGCTCCTCTTTGCCCCGCGCCTGTTTTCGTCCCGCTTTCGGGCCTTAATAATCGCGAAAAGGCAGCCTCTTGGCTCCGCGCCTGCAAGCACGGCGACACTCGGATGCAGCTGCGCCATTATTAAGACCCCGGGGCGAGACGAGCACACGCCAAGGCCAAGCCCAAGGCACTACGGGTGCAAGTGCGCGAAAAAGCCAAGCCAAAGCCCTAAGGCCGTTTTTCCCCCCAAAAAACAGTCTGGGTGAGGGCGGTACAATGAGGGGTAGAGCGGATAGTTTGGAAAAAAGCCTTGGACTTTTTGCCAGAAAATGCGCTCCTTTTAAAGCAGAAAAATAACCACACGGCAACGCAGGCCGCTGTACTTTGCGCCAAACAAAACACTCGACGCACCATGACCGTACAGTTTTGTGGCGCCGCGCGCGAAGTAACTGGCTCCTCCCACCTCATCACCTTGGACGACGGCTTCCGTATCCTGCTCGATTGTGGCCTCTACCAGGGCGGCGACAGCAAGGTAGAAGGGCATCCCATGCAGGGATTCAACGAAAAGTGGTTCTTCTCTCCGCGAGACATAGATTGCCTCATCCTCAGCCACGCCCACATTGACCACACCGGGCGCGTACCCAAATTAGTGGCCGACGGCTTCCGCGGTACCATCTACGCTACCCACGCTACGCGCGACCTGTGTGCTATCATGCTGCTTGACTCCGCCAAAATTCAGGAGTCAGATGCCTACCACGACAACAAACGCCGAGCACCAGGCACCCCCGAGCGCAAACCGCTGTACACTGCCGACGACGTACAGATGGCCATGCAGCGCTTCGCCGCCTATAGCTACGAGCAGTGGTTCTATGTGCACCCTCGTGTGCGAGTTCTCTTCCGCGATGCCGGCCACATCCTCGGCAGCGCCTCTGTTACCCTCGAAGTCCAGGAAGCAGACCGCACCATCCGCTTCGGCTTTACCGGCGACATTGGCCGCCCCAACCGCCCCATCCTGCGCGACCCATTGCCCATGCCCGAAGTAGATTACCTCATCTGTGAAAGCACCTACGGCGACCGCACCCACGAAGCCGCACCCGCAGAAATCGAGCACCTCTATCACATCGTCCACCACACTTGCGTAGAGAAAAAGGGCAAACTCATCATACCCGCCTTCTCCATAGGCCGCACCCAGGAGGTGGTGTACATGCTCGACCAACTGCAACACGCCGGACGCCTGCCCAAAGTGCCCGTCTTCGTGGACAGCCCCTTGGCCGTAAATGCTACTGAAGTTTTCCTCGACCATCCTGAATGCTTCGACCACGAACTTCACCAATATATGCTTGAAAACGAAGACCCCTTCGGCTTCAAGGGCCTACAGTACATACGCTCCGTCGAGGCCAGCAAACAGCTCAACCACATGCAGAAACCCTGTATCATTATTGCCGCCTCAGGCATGATGAACGCCGGCCGCGTCCGACACCACCTCTACAACAACATCGAAGACTGGCGCGCTACCTTCCTCATCATTGGCTATTGCTCGCCTGGCACCCCCGGCGGCCAACTGCGCGCCGGCGTCAAAAGCCTCGAAATCTTCGGCGAAAACAAGCAGGTACTGGCCGAAGTCGAAGTCATGGACTCCTTCAGCGCACACGCCGACCGCGACGAAATGCTGCAATTCCTCCAAAATCAGCGCGACACCGCCAGACACATATGGCTCACTCACGGCACCTATGAGCGCCAGCAAGTATGGCGCGATGCTCTCTTGCAACACGGATTCGCCGCAGTGGACATCCCGGAGTTAGGCCAACGCGTTGACCTATGACCCCCTCTCTTACGCCTGTGCCGGCGGCGTGTTGAAGTTCATCGGCGGCAACTGCGGGTGCTCCGGCTCCTCTATCTTGCCAAACTGCATTTCGTACTTGTGGATGTTGTCCTTGAGCGCAAACAGCAGCCGCTTGGCGTGTTGCGGCGTCAGGATGATGCGCGACTTCACGCGCGCCTTTGGCACGTTAGGCATCATCCGTATGAAGTCCACGACAAATTCAGCATTCGAATGCGAAATGATGGCCAAATTGGAGTAGATACCTTCCGCCACATCTTCGGGCAGCTCAATGTTCAGCGTTGCTTGCGGGTTATCCGGCATAAGGTTGACAATTATTTTTTTATGAAAAAACGTCTGGGTAAAACAGCCCAATTCGACAAAATGGCGACCTTTCGCCTTGCCCTTGGGCGGCCCAAAGGTACGAGGAAAAACCACTCGGTCTCGCTCTTGCTCCGGGGCGCTTAATGCGCCGTCGTGGCCCAGGGTCTGCGGCGAGCGGCTTAATGGCCGCTTGGCCCGCATGAGTTCTAGACGTATTATTGCGCAGCCTAGCATCAACCTAAAGATGCACCTTGCTGGCTCAGGCATTTAAAAAACATATTTATATGCACGTAGAATTACGCCAACGCTTCAATGCCGCCTTTACCCCCGAAAAATACGAGGCATTCCTCCAGACAATGAACACCGAGTTCGGAGAGCCGGTTACCTTCCGCGTCGCTGAAACACCCGTGTTTATTCCCCGAAACCTCAAGGCTAAACTCCTTCAGGGGGTAGAGGATATCCTCCAGGTCGTTGCCCATCCTGACTTCCGCCAACAAAGCGAAGCCGCCATCCCCCCCCACCTGCGCGTGCCCAACGAAGACGAGCACACCATCTTCCTCCAACTCGACTTCGGCATCTGCCAAGGCCCCGAAGGCGAACTCACCCCACAACTCATCGAACTACAGGGCTTCCCTTCCCTCTACTTTTACCAACATCTCTTAGCCCAAGCCTATCGCAAGCACTTCGACATCCCCGAAGACTTCCACCACCTCTTTAGCGGCCTCGATGCCGAAGGCTACCTAGCTCTCCTGCGCGACATCATCGTGGGCGACTCAAGGCCCGAAAATGTCGTCCTCCTCGAAATCGAACCCGAAAAGCAAAACACCCGCATTGACTTTTGGGGTACCCGCAAATACCTGGGCATCAAAGTCCTGTGCCTCTCCCAGGTCAAGCGCAGCGGCCGCGACCTCTACTACCTCGACGACGATGGCCGCCGCGTGCCCATCGAGCGCATCTACAACCGCATCATCTTCGACGAGCTCGACCGCCGCGCTGACCTGCCGCGCGAGTGGGACCTCCTCACCGAGGTCAATGCCCAATGGGTAGGACACCCTAATTGGTTCTTCCGCATCTCCAAACACACCTTGCCCTTCCTCAAGTCTCCTTTCGTACCCGAGACACACTTCCTCGGCGCCCTTGAGCGCATCCCCGACGACCTCGAAAACTGGGTACTCAAGCCGCTCTTCTCCTTCTCTGGCCAAGGCGTAAAAGTGAACGTTACTGCCGAAGACATCGCCGCCGTTCAGAACCCCTCGGACTACATCCTGCAGCGCAAAAAACCCTACGTTCCCTGCATCCAGACCCTCGACCCCAACGAGCCGGCCAAATGCGAAATCCGCATGATGGTGCTGTGGGCCAATGGCTGGGAGCGCCCGCGCTTGGTCAACAACCTCATCCGCATGAGCAAGGGCGAAATGGTCGGCGTCCGCTACAATATGGGCAAAGAATGGGTCGGCTCCAGCGTAGGCTTTTTCGAGCCGTAGCCCTTAGCGCGCTGCGGAACCATCGTCCTCAATCAGCTTCCCATTGCGGATGCGGATGATGCGCGCCGGAAAGTTATGGATGATGCGATAGTCGTGTGTGGCGCACAGCACTGCCGTGTTGTACACCTTGGCCAGATTGCGCATTAGCAGCAGCACATCGTCGCTCGTCTCCGGGTCGAGGTTACCCGTCGGCTCATCGGCAATTAACAGCGCCGGCCGATTGAGCAAGGCCCGAGCTAGCACAATCCGCTGCTGCTCGCCGCCCGAAAGCTCGAAGGGCATCGCATGGCGTTTGTCGAGCAACTGCACCCCCTGCAGCACCTCCTGAATGCGCTGCTGCATCTCTACAGGGTCTTTCCAGCCCGTAGCCCGCAACACGAAAAGAAGGTTCTCCTCCACGCTGCGATCCGTCAGAAGGTTGAAATCCTGAAATACAATGCCCAACTGACGGCGCAACAAGTGCACATTGTGCCGGGTGATAGTGCCCAAGTCAAAGCCTGCCACTTCCCCTTTGCCCCGCACAAGAGGTAGCGCAGCATATAGCGTCTTGAGCAAAGAAGTCTTGCCGCTGCCGGTTTTCCCGATGAGGTAGGTGAACTCCCCTTGACCAATACTCAAACTAATACCTTCCAACACGACGCGGCCGTCTTGTTGGCAAATGTCAGCATTTACAAGGCGAACGATAGGCTGCATAAGCGACGTAAAACAAAGGTTTAGAGGGCATTGAGCAAAAACTGACGCACCATATTTAGACCGAAGATAGCAGACAACTGGATGTTCTTGCTGCGATCGCGTGCAAAAACATGTTTTTGGGCCACCACCCGCGAGCGGTCGCCCACAGCCATCCATACCGTACCCACGGGCTTGTCCGGAGTGCCACCGCCTGGGCCAGCAATGCCCGAAATAGACAGCGCCACATCCACGCCCAAGTGCTCTAAGGCACCGCGTACCATTTCGCGCACCGTCTGTTCACTGACAGCACCGTGCACCTCCAACGTCTCGGCGCTCACCCCAAGCAATTTCATCTTCAGCACATTCGAGTACGAAACCACCCCACCAGCAAAATAGCGCGAACTACCAGGCACCGACGTAAGCAAGTGCGACACATAACCGCCCGAGCAGCTTTCAGCACAGCCAAACATCAGCCCTCGCTCCAATAATAAGCGGCCTACTACTTGTTCCAGTGTATCCTCTTCGGTGCCGTACACCAAATCCGGCAGCAAGGCGCGCATCTGCTCAGCGTAAACCTCCACCTCTGTGCGCAATCGCTCCTCCGCGTCAGGCGGCACCCTATCGTTAGGCCATACACCGCTCAGACGCAAGCGTACCTGGCCCAACGACGGCAGGTAAGCCAGCCGAATGTGCGGTGGCAACGCTTCCTCGAAAGCCTCCAACCGCTTGGCTATGGTGCTCTCTCCCTCGCCTACCGTGCGCAACGTCCGATGCGCCAGCGGTTTGCCCGGAAAGCGCTCCTGCAAGCGCGGCAACACCTCCTCCGTAAGAAGGTACTGCATCTCGAACGGCACACCGGGCAATGATACAAACACCTTGCCCGAGCGTTCAAACCACATACCCGGCGCGCTGCCCACCTTGTTGGTCAGTAGCACTGCCTTGTCCGGCACCATCGCCTGAATGCGCGCGCTCTCCGGCAGCGGCCTGCCAATACGCGCAAAGTAGGCCACTATACGCTCATAGGTCGCATGGTCAAAGACCAGCGAGACACCAAAATATTGCGCCAGCGCCCTCCGCGTGATGTCGTCCTTCGTTGGGCCTAAACCACCAGTGCTGATGACGATATCGGCCCGATGTGCTGCCAAATCCAGCGCCGCTAAAATATCAGCACTGTCATCACCCACAGCCATCTTGCCCACTACTCGGTACCCATGCAATGCCAACTGTTGCCCCAGCCACGCCGAGTTGGTATCCACCACTTGGCCCAGCAGCAGCTCATCGCCAATAAGAAGCAAATAGACATTCATACGCAAAAACCACAGCAGCCACCGGCCGCCTCTTTTACTCGCAAAGGACGCGAAGAATGCCCGCACCAAGAGCACTCCTTCGTCAATAAGCCCCCTTTCTCCCCTCCATTTTTTTGGAAAAAACGGCCCCACAACCACAGCCTGGCCTCCGCGCCCAAAGGCTTGCCCCCTCTTGTTCGCGGATCATTCATCATTCCCCATTCATCAACTTCCCACCAACAATACCGACCTTTAGTCCTCTCCCCCGCCAATGCCCTATTTTTGTCCCAACAACCACCCACGCCATGCCGCTCAAGGACAAATACGTTAACCCACTGACCGATTTCGGCTTCAAGAAACTATTCGGCTCCGAAGCCTACAAAGACCTCCTCATTGACTTCCTAAACCACCTCCTCCCAGAACACC
>FWPU01002834.1_pt1 | contig 46056 bp, 43 predicted proteins | sample 2228361 | NCBI WGS metagenome assembly FWPU01 (sample SAMEA103939777, study PRJEB20133) | metagenome
TTTCTACTAGCGAGGGCGTGAGTTCACCGCAGAGCGGGAAATTTGATTTGCCCACCACCTCCAACCCCCAAATCCGCACATGCTCCTCAATAAATGGATCAAGTTCTTCTACAACATAAAGCTTTTCTACTTCTTTGGCAAAATTTTTGATCATCTCCTGCGGCAAAGGAAATACCATTCCTAATTTTAAAAAGGAGGCCTGGGGCATAACCTCTTTAGCGTATTGGTAGGAGACGCCGCTAGTAATAATTCCTATCTTCTTGTCTCCCCACTCAATGCGGTTGCTGGGAAAAGTTTCGGCTAGGGCTCTTAACTCTTCCATTCTCTTCTCCACCACGGGATGGCGTAAGCGAGCATTGGCCGGGAGCATCACCAACTTCTTTGGGTCTTTGACAATTCCTAATGCCACCGGAGATTCTTGCTTTTCACCAAGCTCGACGATGGACTTAGAGTGGGAGATGCGCGTGGTGGTGCGGATCATTACTGGGGTATCAAATTTTTCGCTCAAGGCAAAAGCCAAAATGACAAAATCTTTGGCCTCTTGGCTATCACTCGGCTCTAACATGGGTACTTTGGCAAATTTGGCATAATGCCGATTATCCTGTTCATTTTGCGAACTATGCATTTCCGGATCATCGGCGGTCACCAAAACTAACCCTCCCCGCAGCCCCGTATAAGAGAGAGTAAATAAAGGATCAGCGGCCACATTTACCCCCACATGCTTCATAGCGACCAAAGCCCGAGCTCCACCAAAAGCCGCCCCCATAGCGACTTCCAGGGCTACTTTTTCATTGGGCGACCATTCCACATGCGGTCCATCGTATCTACTGAGGTTTTCTAAAATTTCCGTGCTCGGAGTTCCCGGATAAGCAGCTGCTACTTTAACTCCACTCTCATATGCACCCCGCGCAATGGCTTCGTTGCCAGATAAAATCACTCTTTTCTTCTCCGTCATTTCTTTACCCCTTAATTTCGGTAATTTTGCGATGAATAAAATCGGCTATACGTTCTGGTGGCTTCTTGGACAAAGCTTTTTCATAAAATTCTATTGCTTGAGGAGTTTGTTTTAAAGCTTCATAACATCTGGCCACGCCTAAGATAGCTTCCAATAAATAAGGATTACGCTCTTCTTCCATGTTTTTTTGAAAGTGTTCCAGGGCCTGGGCAAAGTCACCTTGCGCTTCAAAAGAATGAGCGATCCCGTCCCGAGCAATAGCTCTGTAAGGGCCTGATAAACAACGAGTATAAGCAGAGATAGCCTGGGGATATTCTTTTAGGGCGTAGTGACAGTGGCCTATATAAAGATGAGCGATCTGGGAAACTTTGTCCCGCGTATAAAAAGAAAGGGATTCTCGAAATTTTTCTAAAGCTTTTTTATATTTTTCTTTTTGTTTTTCGGGAGATGAGGGCGAAATTAAAGCTTCCGTATAAATTTGCTTGGCCTGGTGCTGAGTAATTTGCGCTTTCCTTTCTTGCCAAAGTAAAAAATAATAACCAGCAGCGCCCGCGAGGAAGATAACTAAACCAATCACTCCATATAAAATTACCTGGCGCTGGTGTTCGCGGAGAAATTTTAAAATTTTTCCTGTGGTAGAGATAAACTCATCGGGTTCTTTGAGTAGCTTCTTGCGCGGTATTTTTTTCCCGGGCATAATCTGCTCTTCTCCTCCTTTTTTCTATCTTGGTCATTAATCCACTTTGGCCAATGAGGAATTTTTTAAGGGAGGAAATTTATCGCCTTTAGATCTTGAGCGTCAATGCGTAAGGGGCCAAAATCAGCTTGGCCGAAAAATTTAGATTTCTTTTCGATTTTTATCTCGTAACTCTTGAACTCGCGCAGGGAAACTTTTAGGATAACTTCCTGCCCTTCTAACTTTAGAAACTCTGCTTTAGAGATAATTTCAAAAGGAATGGCGATTTGGGCCTGCCCTCTCTTGCCGGCGAGAACTACTTTTCCTTCCTGGCTAAATTTAGACAAATTGGTTTTTACCCCCTGTTGGTCCACTATCTCCACTTTAAAATCTTTGGCCGGGATAGGAATCTTCTCCAAAGGCGCTGTTCCTCCTAATTCGCCCATGCCCATAAGGAAGAGATAAGCAACACCTAAAAGAAGGAAGGATAAATCTTTTTTCCTTGATCTTCTCTTATTCAACATTTGCCCAATCCTTTCGGTAATTTATTTTTTTAAATAACACTTTTTTTTAAAAAAAACAACTTAAAAAGATTCTTGGCGCCTTCCTACTCTCCTTACCCCACCGATCAGCTTTAATTTTTCTCTCCACCATAGACAAATTGGGAGAGGCCAGCCTCTTTCCGCCTGAATTACCGTGGGTTTCAAAAGTGATCGAAGGTCAGAGCAAACTTTTCTTGATTTAATTGCGCATATGTTATATCATGCATCAAAAGAGAATAGAGGATAAGAAATGGAGCCTAAGAATAAAGCAAGTGAATTTTTGATCTCAGGGCATGGGGCTTGTCCTGGCTGTGCTATGCCTTTAATTTTACGCCATACCTATCAGACATTGGGCGAGCAAACCATTGCCGTAATTACGGCGAGCTGCTTAGGTACTATCTTATGTACGTACCCTTTTTCACCCACACGCCTGGCCACTTATGCAACCCCTTTTGCCTCCTCTGCTGCCGCTGCGGCAGGTATCAAGGCTGCTTTGGAGATGCAAAAGGATGAGCAGACTAAAGTGGTCGCCATCGTGGGTGACGGTGGCACATTTGATATAGGACTGCAAGCCCTCTCGGCAGCTGCAGAAAGGAACGATGATTTTATTTACATTTGTTATGATAATGAAGCCTACATGAATACGGGCATTCAGCGCTCTTCAGCTACTCCTTGGGGCGCCTGGACAACAACTACACCCCCGACCACTTTAAAGAATCAACCCAAGAAAGATCTGGTAGAGATTATGGCTGCCCACTATGTTCCTTACGTGGCTACGGCTTCCATTGCCTATCCCGAGGATTTTCAATACAAATTGAAGAAAGCCAGAGATATACGCGGGTTCAGCTTTATTTACACTCTATCGCCTTGCCCAGTAGGCTGGAGATTTTCCTCTGAACTTACAATTCGCATTGCTCGTCTGGCTGTCCAGACCAGGATTTTCCCTCTTTATGAAGTGGAAAAAGGAGAACACTACCGCCTTAATATGGCGCCCGAAAAAATTCCTGTAAAAGAATATCTCCAAACCCAGGGACGCTTTGCTTACTTGCGCGAAGGAGACTTAGAGCGAATCCAGCAAAACATCGATGATGAATGGCAACGACTCCTCAGCCGTCTATAGAAACCAAATTCATTTTAAATTAAGGCCGGGAGTAATTGTTTTGAAAACAATTTGCCAAAGGAGAATAATTGGTCAAGCGACAAAAGAGAATATGGGTCATATCTCCGTTTACTGGCTTTAATGATTTTGGGGGCCAGGAAGTAAAGGTTTCGCCGCTTTCCGCCCAAATCCTTTTTAACCGTGGTCTTAAAGATAAGGAGCAGATCAATAAATTTCTTTTTCCGGTCTTGGCCGATCTGCCTGATCCCTTCTCTATGCGTGATATGGCCAAAGTAGCCTCTCGCCTTGAGGAAGCGCTAAAGAGACAAGAAAAGATTACCATTTTTGGCGATTATGACGTAGATGGCCTTACGGCGACGGCGCTTCTTTTGCTCTTTCTAAAAAAGGTTGGGGCTAATGTAAATTTTTACATTCCGCATCGTTTACACGAAGGATATGGTTTAAACCTTCAGGCTCTGCCCAAAATCCGGGAGCAGGGAACAAATCTCCTGATCACCGTGGATTGTGGCATAAGTAACAAAGAAGAAGTCCAATGGGCCCGAACAAATGGGTTAGAGGTTATCATTACTGATCATCATGAAGTACCGGAAGACTTACCCCCAGCTTTGGCCATCCTCAACCCCAAGCAAAAAGATTGTTTTTACCCTTTTAAAGAATTAGCTGGGGTAGGCGTAGTCTTTAATTTGCTGATTGCCCTACGCCAAGTCCTGAGAGAGATGGGTTGGGGAAACCACCTGGCGCTTCCAAATTTAAAAGAATTTTTGGACTTAGTGGCCCTGGGCACAGTAGCGGACGTGGCTCCCTTGCGGGGAGTGAACCGGATTTTAGTAAAATACGGCTTGACCCAATTACATCAGACTGCTCGACCGGGAATCAGAGCCTTAAAAGAGATAGCGGCCATCGGAGAAAATCCCCTTGATCCAAATACAATCCTTTTTCGTTTGGGTCCCCGGCTTAATGCTGCTGGCCGGATAGGTGATGCTTGCGCGGCCGTCCATTTATTGACTACGGATAATGAGCAGGAAGCCCAAGAGATAGCCACCCGGCTTGAGCAAGCTAACTCCTTACGGCAAACAATCGAAGAGAAGATTTATACGGCGGCCAAAGAGATGATAATTACTGAACAATTGTGGCCAGAAAAAAAATCCTTAGTCCTGGCTTCTGCCGACTGGCATCCGGGAGTTATTGGCATCGTGGCTTCGCGTCTAGCGGAGGAATTTTATCGACCCACTATTCTCATAGCTTGTCAAGAAAAGATTGCTAAAGGCTCCGGCAGGTCAATCGCTTCTTTCCCCCTTTTTTGGGGGTTAAAAAAATGTCACCAATGGATGGAAGCTTTTGGAGGGCATGCTCAAGCTGCCGGAATATTAATTCGGCCCGAACATATTCCTTCATTTGCCGAAGCCTTTGAAGCAGTAGTGCGCCACTATTGTGTGGAAGAAGATTTCACGCCCACAATCTCTATAGATGCATGGGCCCAGCTTGGCCAAATAGACGAGACCTTTTTTCAGGAATTGGAAGCGATGGCTCCTTTCGGGCCGGGCAATCCCGAACCTATCTTAGTCACTGAAGATTTGGAGGTCTTAGACTCTCGCGTAGTGGGGAAAAATCATATGCGTTTACGCCTTCAGCAAGGACGAATAATCCGCGAGGCAATTGCCTTTAATATGGCTAGCCTTCATCCCCTGAATAAGGAAAGAATAAAATTAGCTTTTTCCCCTACCTTAGGTTTTTTTCAGGGCAGGAGAACTTTAGAAATAAAAGTCGTAGACATTCAGCAAGAAGAAAGGCCATATCGCCAATGAAAGTTGGTAAAAAGCAAAAATCAACTCCCCTTTCTCCCCAGGTAGTTTCTCTTGTTCAAAAAATTGAGCAGGATCTGCCTGCTTTGATGCAAAATATTGACCCCTTGATTAGCAAAATAAAGTCTCTTGCCCCAAGAGAACAAGAAGACCTTTTTGGTGAACTAATCAAAAGAGAATTGCCAGAGCTTACTCAGCTTTTAAAAAGCATTCAGGGTAAAGATGAAAATATTGACCTCGCTTTAGTAAATACTTTAGGTTTTTCATCTTTTTCCCAGGCTGGGAAACTTCTCCAGAATTTTGCGGCCCATACTCGTGGTAAAAAGTTACTCAAAGCTATTCGTCGCTCTTTATTTCGATTAAAGAGTAAAGGTTTAAAAGTTGGCGAAATCCCTGATCAGGAACCAGCTATTTTCACTCCGCCTAAATTGGAATCGAGCCAAGGTTTTGTAGGCGCCCCTGAGGGTACTGGTTTACGCCTGATGTTCATTACCCAACCGCGGTTACCTAAAAAAATATTGATTTTTCAAGTAATCCTCAGTGAGGAAGAAGGAGTTACAGATTTCTCCGTAAGGGATTTTTCAAAAAAATCAGCTGCCGAGTTTTTATCTTTATTAAAAAATGGAATTCCCCCTTTGGTAGAAATAGATCCTAACTATGCTCTTGGTTTGATCATGGAATCCATTGCCACCGGCCAGAAAATAGGAAAAAAACCCCCTCCTGAGCTTACCAAATGGATTCCCTTGCTGGGCTCTCCTCCGCCTCTTCCCTTAAAACCCATAATTTACCAATTTTTATCCGCAGCAGAAATTAATAGCCGGGGAGATCTCCTCGATCGTTCCTCCGTGCTCTTTGAGATTGAGCCTATTAATTATTGGTTTTTAGAAAAAGAAAAACTGCAAAAGTATTATAATCTTTATAAGGAAGCCTCTTCTTCCAGACTGATTCTGAGCCCGCAACAGAAGGAAGATCGTTTGCAAGATATTTATGCTTTAGCCGCCCAAGAACTTTTTGATCAGCCTAAAAGATTTCTCTTCCGCCGCCGCCTCGAAGAAATGGCTTATATTTTACTTAAGCTAGGAAAAGAATATGAAGCCCGTATCTGTTTAGCCGCAGCGTTGGCCTTGGAGAAAGAGAGTGGCTTGTTAGCACCGCACAAATTTTTGACCTCTTTGGTTCAAAGAAATTTAGAAATGTTGTGGACTGAAGAAAAAGAGGAGGAAGAAGAAAAGCGGGAAAGTAATTTAATTATTAACTTACCGCGAGAGTAGCCGAGAAAGGTTAGCGCCGACGCAGACCAAAATGGTAACAGCAAGTGGGGTTCTGAAAATTATTATCGAAGATACGAGTTTGCCCGTCCTTAAAGACAACTTTGACGTAGGAAGACCCTCCCAAGACTAAAGAATTGCGCTCTTCCACCACCAGTCCCATTCCCCATTCGGGATAGCGCTGGTGAAATACCCAATCCCCCACTTTTAAATAAAGGCGTCGTCTCTCTTCCATGCGGTAGTTTATAGCAAAAATTTATCTTAAAGGCAAGAAAAAAATTCCTCCTTGGCCAGGCCGCAGTTAAATGGCTCAATCCCATCTTCTAGAACAAGAATACCTTCCCTTTTTAGGGCAGCTAGTGGAGTGCTTAGAGGAGAGGAAGAATTACTTGCTTTTTCCAACGATTTTTCTTTTCGGCGCCGCCTTTTTCATCTTCTGGCCGCATTTCCAGCAACGCAGGGGAACCTTGCTTTGTAATTTTTTTCGGACGGGAGAATAGAAATTTTGGCTATGACAATTTGGGCAAAGATAAATCATCCGTTTTTGTCTACCACTAAGACCTAAGTCACTCCAGATAGGGCTTTAGGTAAGGAATCAAGTCGCGCAAGTCAGTGCTGGGTATAAAGATCTTGGCTACTTTTAGCAAGCTGGCTGAGGAAGAGTTAAAAGCTATGGGCAAACCTACCATCTGCAGCATCTCTATGTCCCCATGGCTATCACCCACGGCCATTATTTCCTCTGGCTTAACCGAGAACTGACGCATGGCCTCCTCTACCCATTCCTTCTTGCGGTCATAATACACATTAATCTTGATTCCACCGGTTAGACGGCCGGCCGCTATCTCTAACTCATTGGCCATGGCGTATTCAAAGTGGTATCTTTTTCTAAAAAGATCAACTAATAAGGAGAGACCAGAAGAGATTATACCCAGTTTGATCCCGTAGCCCCGCAAATAATTTAAAAAATCTTCTAAGCCATCTTGTAAAGGTATATCTTGCAAGATTTGTTCTACCTGGCTAACTTCCAAACCCCGCCACATGGCCGCATCGAGTTGACAAAATTTGATATAATCAATTTCACCCTGCAAGAAGGCCTCTTGATATTTTTCCGCCCATCCTTTCCAAACTCCTAAGCGCTGGTGGATATACTCCCAAACACTCCGTTCTTTCGTAAGCGTTCCGTCTAAATCAAAAAGAGCTAATTTGATGGAGGCTTTTTTTCTGCCAGGCATGAATATTGGCCGCTCAGAAGGAGATAAAGAAATTTTCGGCAAAAGAGTATTGGGGAGGCGATAATTTACATTTCCGTCTTGAAGTCTTCCGGCTTTAGCTTATCAAAAAGTTCATCGATCCATTTGTCGGAAACTTCTTTCTTAGCTTTCTGTTCAACATGGCCGGCCGATTCCAGAACTTTTTCTTCAACAAAAATGGGAGCTTTAACGCGCAAAGCAAGGGCAATAGCATCGCTGGGCCGGGAATCTATTTCTACAATCCGCCCGCCCACTTCTACAGTAATAATAGCATAGAAAGTATTCGCCCGCAAATCGTTTACCGTAATTTTGCGGACGGCCCCGTTAAGTTTTTCAATAATATTTTTCATTAAGTCGTGAGTCATAGGGCGGGGGGTCCAGGTATGCTCAATTCCCATGGTAATGGCATTGGCTTCAAAGAGGCCGACCCATATGGGTAAAGTCCTGCCCGTGCTTTCTTCTTTAAGCACAACAATGGATTGATTCGTCTCCGAATCAAAAAAAAGTCCTTGTACTTTCATTTCTACCATGGCTCTCCCCTTTACTAATTTATTTTTGCTCCCGTTTTGTCTTTTATTATATGCCGACTTGGGGAAAAAAACCAGTTTTTTTAGGCCATTATTTCTTGTAAAAGAGAATTCATTATTTGGCTTGCCGAACCTTTTAAGAGCCAATGGGAGATGCGACCAGTCAAGGGAGTTTCTTCTAAATTTATTTCCACTACCGTCGCCCCGGCTAATTTAGCCATAACGGGTAGATCACATGCTGGGGAAACTACAGCGGAGGTCCCAATCACTAACATTACATCGCACTTCCTCGCTTCCGACCGCGCCTCTTCGTGAGCTGTCCAAGGAATTGGTTCTCCGAAAAAAACTATATTGGGTTTAATTAATCCATAACATGGGCAACGGGGAGGCAAAATATCAAAATTTAATTCTACCCGTGAATACTTTTTACCGCAATCTAAACAGATAAACTCTTGACCATTCCCATGAAACTCTATGACCCGCTTATTTCCCGCTGCTTGGTGGAGATTATCAATATTCTGAGTGATAATCGCTTTTAAATATCCTAATTCTTCTAATTTGGCCAAGGCGAGATGAGCTTGATTAGGGCGAGATTTTGCCAATAAACTACCAACCTCTAAGAGCATAGCCCAAACTTTCTGCGGATTCCTTAGAAAAGATTCGATTGTGGCATACTCACGGGGATCGTATTTCTCCCACAACCCTCCTGCTCCGCGAAAATCGGGAATGCCGCTTTCTACCGAAATCCCGGCGCCGGTCAGGGCCACACATCTCTTAGCCTGCCGAATAACCTGAGCAGTCCTTTTAAGCAAATCTTGATCCATATCTTCTCCTGATTGATTATTATATTCCTGGATAATTAAAATTCAAGGGGAAAAGTCCTCTTCCCATAATTTAGCAAAGCTACCTTTTCTTATTTTTAACTCTTCGATAAATCCGGTTTAATCTTAGGTAAATAAGAAAAAGCAAAGTTTATTCATCTTGGTTCTAAAGATTGTTTGTTAAAGTGAAGGTGGGCAAGGGAAGCAAAATAATTGCCATGATTCTTTTTTTCCTTTATAATCACCTCATTCTGCCAATGAACATAAAACTCGTCGACCTAAAGGAGGGAAAAAAGATGGCTATTTCTGCTTACATTTTTATTGAAACAATCCAGGGAAAAGCAAAAAATATTGCGCGCGATATTTCTTTAATCAACGGCATCAAAACGGCGCATACAGTGACGGGCCCTTACGACGTTATCGCTTTTGTGGAAGCTGAATCCATTACGGTTTTAGGCGATTTTATTGTCTCTAAAATTCAGGCTATTCCCGGAGTCCTGCGCACCTTAACTAACGTTGTTATCGATGCTTCATAGGCAACAAATTTTTATGGCGCTGTTAGTCGTTCGCGAATAGCCGCTAATTTTTTGGGGCCCAGACCACGAACTTGCAATAAATCCTCCGGAGATCTAAAAGGTCCGTGCCTATCTCGAAATTCTATAATGGCCTGAGCAGTTTTCGGGCCGATGCCCGGAAGAGTGCTCAATTCTTCCCAGGTGGCTGTGTTAATATTGACCATAAAGAACGTCGGAAATTTATGCCGATTTTGGGCTCGATCAAAGATTGGTTCATTATTAAAATCTTTATTATAAATTTGCTCGTGATTATTTAGACGAGCTTCCTTTGCTATTTGATTTCCGGCTAAAGAGAGAGGTCTTTGGAGCGCTGACCTTTCTTCCCCTACCGCCTTTGATTGAGATGCCAGAGGCTCTTTAGCAATCTCTGGTGGAGATGACAGGCCATGGGAGGTTCCCTTTATTTCTTCCCTAAAACTCGGAGCAAACAAAGGCGTGTAATCCATCAGCAACCAGGAAAGCATAATTAGCCCTAAAAAGACGACCACGCTTTGCTGTTCTCTGGTCATTTTTTTATCTTTTCATCCTTCAAGAGCTTATAAGTAATCGAATCTACCAGCGCTTGCCAGCTGGCCTCTATGATATTTTCCGATACACCCACCGTTCCCCATTTATCCTGGTGGTCTCCAGATTCAATAAGCACACGCACTTTAGCCCCTGTGCCTTGTCCTGCGGTAAGAACTCGGACTTTATAATCAATCAATTCCATCTCCCTTAGCTGCGGATAGAATTTTTCCAAAGCTTTGCGAATAGCGTTATCCAAAGCATTTACTGGGCCATTACCTGTGGCCGCTGTATGTTCTATGTTGCCGCCTACTTTAATCATGATCGTAGCTTCGGATAGCGGAGCGGGGTTTTCTTTAAATTTCTCAGAAAGAACCCGAAATCCTAAAAGTTCAAAGTATTTCTTTTGGATGCCTAAGGCTTTTTTCATCAGCAATTCAAAAGATGCTTCCGCCCCTTCAAATTGAAAGCCTTGATTTTCCATTTCTTTTAAAGTATTGAGAATATCTTGCGTAAGCGGGTCTTTGCGGTTAAGATCAATATCATATTCGGCCGCCTTCTGCAGAATGTTACTCTTTCCAGCGAGGTCTGAGATCAAGACGCGACGCCTATTGCCCACTTTTTCCGGTTTAATGTGCTCATAAGTTTGCGGGTTTTTCTCGATCGCACTAACATGGACCCCTCCCTTATGGGCGAAAGCCGAAACCCCCACATAAGGCTGATGTTTATCAGGTTGCAGGTTAGCTAATTCCGCTACAAAACGGGATAGGTCAACCAGTTTAGCTATTTGCTCTTCGGCCAAACAAGGCCGCTTTAATTTGAACTGCAGATTGGGAATAATCGAGCAAAGGTTGGCATTGCCACACCGCTCCCCATAGCCGTTGATTGTCCCTTGGACATGTTGCGCTCCTGCTTGCACAGCCACGAGCGTATTAGCCACTGCTGTATCGGCATCATTATGCGCGTGGATGCCTAAAGGCAGAGGAATCTTTTTCTTGACTACTTTGACAATTTCGAAGATCTCCTGGGGTAGAGTTCCCCCATTTGTATCACAGAGGACAAGAGCATCTACTTTTGCTTCGGCCGCGGCGCGCAGCGTAGATAAGGCATATTCTGAGTTATTCTTAAAACCATCAAAGAAATGCTCAGCATCATAAAAAACAATTGGGACAGAAGCTTTAAGAAATTTTAAAGAATCGCGAATAAGCGCCAGATTTTGATTCAGAGAGATACGCAAAGCATCACGCACGTGAATATCCCACGATTTGCCAAAAATTGTTACCGCCTTGGTTTTAGCGGCCAGCAAGGCTTTTAAATTTGGATCAGCTTCGGGCAGAGTTCCAGCCCGGGCGGTGGAGCCGAAAGCAGTGATCGCTGCTTTCTTAAAAGAATAACTGCGCACTTCTCGGAAAAAGTGCAGATCCTTAGGGTTCGATCCCGGCCATCCACCTTCTATATACTCTAAACCCATCTCGTCCAGGCGTAGGGCAATGCGAATTTTATCCTGCACCGAAAAAGAGATATCTTCCGCTTGGGTTCCGTCGCGCAGGGTTGTATCGTAGAGGACAATTTTTTTATCCTTCATTCTTTTTTCTGCTCCTTTTTTTCCAGTCTAAAAGCTTTATGCAGAACACGCACAGCTAGTTCGCCGTATTTAGCTTCTACTACGCAAGAAATTTTTATCTCCGAGGTGCTAATCATCATTATATTTATGTTCTCTTGGGCCAGAGCGGCAAACATCTGAGCTGCCACTCCAGGGTGATTAACCATGCCTGCGCCCACAATAGAGACCTTGGCAATATTTTCATCAGCCAAAACTTCCTGGGCTTTGATCTCTTCCGCTGTCTTTTTCACTAATTTCAAAGCCTTCTTAAGGTCGGCTTTGGGGAGCGTAAAAGTTAAATCGGTATAACCATCCGCGCTGCTATTTTGAATAATCATATCGACGATGATATTAGCCTCTGCGATAGGGGAGAAAATCCGGGCGGCAATCCCCGGTTTATCAGGTACGCGCACTACGGTTATCCGCGCTTCATTCTTATTATAAGTAACACCTGCTACCAAAACTCTTTCCATTCTTTCTCCCTCCTTGCTTACAATAGTCCCTGGCTTATCCGAGAAAGAGGAACGAACGTGGATAGGCACATTAAACTTCTTGGCTAACTCTACCGAACGAATCTGCAATACTTTCGCTCCTAAGGAAGCCATTTCCATCATTTCGTCATAAGTTATCTGGGCCAATTTTCGGGCTTTTGGACAAATATTGGGGTCAGTAGTATATACCCCATCTACATCGGTATATATTTCGCACATATCTGCTTTGAGGGCTGCCGCGATAGCTACTCCCGTAGTATCTGAACCACCTCGGCCTAAGGTAGTAATATTTCCCTCGGCATCTACCCCTTGGAAACCAGCAACCACAGGGACTCTCCCTTCTTGGAGTTCCTTCAGCAACCGCTGCACTTCTACTTTTTGGATACGGGCCTTGCCAAAAGCACTATCGGTTATTATCCTTATCTGGCTACCTAAGAATGATTTCGCCGGCACACCTAAAGAATTAAGGGCAAGTGCTAAGAGAGCCACGCTTACTTGTTCTCCTGTAGAGATCAGATTATCTACCTCCCGCAAATCGGGATTCTCACCTGTCTGCCAGGCTAATTGCAGTAAACGATCCGTCTCTCCAGCCATAGCGGAAACAACGACCACTACTTCATTTCCCTCTTGGCGAGTTTTGGCTACCCGGCGGGCTACGTTGCGAATCCGATTTAAATCAGCCACAGAAGTCCCGCCGTATTTCTGCACTATTAAAGCCACTTCATTTCTCCCCCTTCCATTTTTTCTTTAAGAGATTTATTATTCTTCGCCCTTGCTCTCCATGGCCTACAAAAGTTATTTCTCGGGTCTCCTGATTCAGCCATTGTAAGTTAATTTCTACATACTCGGGCGGCAAAAAGGGTTTTATTTTTTCCGCCCATTCTATCAAAGTTATCCCGGTAGCAAAAGCAAATTCTTCCCAGCCAAGCTCGGTTAATTCTCTGAGGTTCATTAGTCGGTAGAGATCCATATGAAATATGGGTAGGCGACCTTGGTACTGATTAACCAGCACAAAGGAAGGGCTGGTAACTTCATCGTCTTCGCTCCCCCCCAATCCGCGAACAATTCCTTTAGCTAATGTTGTTTTTCCTGTCCCTAAATCACCAATAAGAGCAACTATACTGCCTTCTTCTAATATTTCTCCTAATACCTCTCCCAACTTGATTGTCTCTTGCTCACTTGGCGAGCACCATTGCAAGGTAGCTTCTTTTTCCAGCTCTATCTCCAATTTATTAATCGACAACCTCCAGGCGCAAGAATAAGGAAAAATCATCAAGCTGATTCTTTGGCGTGGCTAAGGCATTTAAAACTCTCGGTGTTTCGCCAATTAAATCGGTGGCGGCCAATCCTCTTTCTCCTTTTTTACGCGCCACAAAATCTCCAACCAAACCATGGAGAAAGACACCCAACTTTGCCGCATCTAAAGGTGGCACCCCTTGCGCTAAGAAGCCGCCGATCATCCCGGTGAGCACGTCACCCATTCCTCCCGAAGCCATCCCGGGATTGCCCGTGGGATTTATATACACCTCCCCCTCGGGACTGGCGATGAGCGAACGAGCTCCTTTTAAGACCAAGATCACTTTATTCTCCTCGGCGAATTTGCGGGCCACTTCTATGCGCTTCTGCTGAATTTCTTGGATGCTCATTCCTAAAAGTCGAGCCATTTCTCCCGGATGTGGAGTCAGGATAATTGGCGCCCGGCTCCTTTTTAATATCTCCGTCTTCCCTATAAGGGCAGTCAAGCCGTCAGCATCAAGAACCACAGGCAAATTATTTTCCCGTAAGATTTTCTGAACCAAGCGGGTGGTTTGCGGATTTAGAGAGAGGCCCGGTCCTATGGATAAGGCTGTCTTTCTAAACATTAGTTCCCGGACACGGTTTAGGGCACTAAGGGAGAGAGTCTTTTCTTTCGTTTCCGGAAGTGGTTCGGTCATGGCCTCTGTTAATTTAACTTCTAAAATAGGATTCAAACTCTCGGGAATGCCTAAGGTGACCAAGCCAGCCCCTACTCTTACGGCGGCCTCGCAAACCATGGTTGCTGCGCCAGTCTTACCCGGTGAACCAGCCAATACGAATAGGTGACCAAAATCCCCTTTATGGCTATTAGGTTGCCGGCAAGGAAGGAGACGGACAAAATCCGCACCTTCCATTAAATAATCCTTTATGGATTCTTGTTGGACCGCCTCTTCGGGGATGGATATATCAGCCATGACGAGGTGGCCGCAGTATTGCGCCCCTGGATATACACAAAGTCCGCGTTTGGGCAAGCCTAAAGTGACTGTTAAAGCAGCTCTTATACAAATTCCCCAAATCTGCCCGGTATCGGCATCTATCCCGGAAGGAAGGTCAATAGCCACTACTGGACGCTGGAGAGAATTTAGAAAATCAATAACCTCGTAGGCTAATCCTTTTACAGGGCCTTTTAACCCTGTACCAAATATGCCATCTATAAAGAGATCATGGTGGGCAATTTCCGCCTTGAGGTTGGCTAAATCTTCCGGATTAGTTAGCGGATATAATTTTCCTCCCATTTTAGTAATGATTTCTAAATTAGTGGCGGCTTCATCGCTTAGTTCAGATTTCTCTGCTAAAAGGTATACTACATATAATATTTTCTTATTGTGAAAGTAGCGAGCCAAGGCCAAAGCATCTCCGCCATTGTTTCCACGTCCAGCAAATAAAGCCACCCGGCGTTTGCGCAAATCAGGGAAATAACGCCCGAGGGCGTTAAAAATAGCCCGCGCCGCATTTTCCATCAGTACTAAGCCCGGAATACCAAAATCCTCTATGGTGCGGCGATCCAGACGCTTCATGATTTCTGCAGTAACTATCTTCATTTTCTACCTCTTCCCCAATATTTTTTCCGACCCTCCCTATCCCTTTTCTAAAATGACCATAGCACTGCTATAATCTTGATCATGAGTGAGGCTAAGAAAAATTCTTTCGATTCCTTCTCTTTTGCAGATTTCTTGCGCTCGACCTCCAATTTTTAACATAGGTTTTCCTAATGCCCCATGGGTAACTTCTATATCACGCCAATGAATACCCTGGCGCATACCTATGCCCAAGGCTTTAACAAAAGCCTCTTTGGCGGCAAACCGCGCCGCATAACTGGTAGCTGCTCTTCGTTTTTTTTGGCAATAAGCTACCTCGCCAGCTGTAAAGACTTTATTCTTAAATTTGTCTCCCCAGCGTTGCAGAACTTCTTCCATTCTTTTAATCTGGACTAGGTCAATTCCCACTCCGTAAATCATCGATAATTCCTAAAATACTTTTCCCTTTTTCTGCTCCCTAAAGCCATCTTAAATCCCTATCTTCAGCCCTCGAGCTAAATTACTTTTTCCCCTTAATTAGGAAATGAGCTTCTCTGTTTAAGACATTTGCCTAAATTTTTCTCCTATGAGGAGAGGAGCCTTTTCCGCCCCTTTGCGTATCCTCATTCATTCGGGTAAGAAGTTGAGGGACGGACATTCCTATTTTTTCTTATTATCTCCTTCATTTCCCGCACGGCTTGCTCTATTCCTACAAGAACAGCTCGGGAGATTATACTATGGCCTATACTAAAATCTTCAATTTCAGGGATGTTGACAAAAGGAAGGACATTTCGATAATCTAATCCATGACCAATTTTTATGCGTAAACCAAGCCGGTGGCCGAGGTGGATAGCGGCTAGAATACGTTCATATTCTTCCTTGCCCGTCAAGGAATCTTTAGCTTCACAATATCTACCTGTATGAATCTCAATAAATTCGGCCCCTATTTGCTTACTTGCCCTTACTTGCCGAGGATCGGGATCGATAAAAAGGCTCGTCTGGATCCCTGCTTCTTTAAGCTTCAAGATACTTTTCTGAAGCCCTTCTTTATTCCCTTCCACATCAAGACCGCCCTCGGTAGTCAATTCTTCTCTCCTTTCCGGAACAAAGGTCACCATATCCGGTCTAGCCTTTAGGGCTATTTGCATGATTTCTTCTGTATTAGCCATTTCTAGATTAAGATGAGTTTTAACTACCTGCCGTAAGATTTCCAAATCACGTTCTTGAATATGGCGTCGATCCTCCCGCAGGTGGACGATGATGCCATCCGCCCCAGCTAATTCGGCTAAAATTGCCGCGGCCACAGGATCAGGCTGTTGACCTCGGCGCGCCTGACGGAGGGTGGCTACGTGATCCACATTAACCGATAATTTACTCACTTCTCTCCTCCCTAAGCTTAAAGATGGCTTCGGAAATCCCCAAAATTTATCAAGACATATTTTGGCGAATCTTTGCGGCAATCTCTTGCGCGTAAGCTTCAATCTTTTGATAATCCTCGCCCTCGATCATAATGCGCATGAGATTTTCGGTTCCTGAAGGGCGAACCAAAAGGCGTCCCTTACCCGCTAATTCTTCTTTAATTTTTTTCAGCAGCTTCGCTAGTTCTGGAATTTGGCTCGGATCCTTTTTTTCTTTTACCGGTACATTGATTAAAACTTGGGGGAATTTGGTCATGATGGTGGATAATTCGGAAAGCTTCTTACTTTCCCTCTTCATGATGGCCAAGACCTGGAGGGCAGAGAGCATCCCATCCCCAGTTGTATTATAGTCTAAGAAGATAAAATGCCCAGATTGCTCCCCTCCCAGATTATACCCCCCCCGATTCATCTCTTCTACTACATAACGGTCACCTACTTGCGTACGGATTACTCTTATTCCTTTTTCTTTCATGGTTAAATCCAAACCCATGTTACTCATTACCGTGGTCACCAGGGTATTATGATTTAAGCTCTTTTTTTTCATTAAGTCACTAGCCCAGATGGCCATTATCTGATCTCCATCAACTAAGTTTCCTTGCTCATCAGTAAATATAGCTCGATCAGCATCGCCATCGAGGGAAATACCAAGATCAGCCTGACATTCTTTTACTTTCTCCATGACTAATTGGGGATGGAGCGACCCGCATTGGTGATTTATATTCTGGCCATTAGGTTCTACGCCTAAAGCAATAACCTCTGCTCCCAATTCTTCTAAAACAGCAGGAGCAACTTTATAAGCAGCGCCATGGGCGCAATCCAGGACTATTTTCATTCCATCCAGAGCTAGATCTTTAGGGAAGGAATTTTTTAAATGCACCACATACCGGCCTACAGCATCATCTACCCGATAGGCCTTGCCCACCTCTCCGGCCGTCGGACGCAACGAGTCAATTTTTTCTGAAAATATTAATTCCTCTATCTGCAGCTCTAAATCATCGGGTAATTTGAAGCCATTACCTGAAAAAATTTTTATGCCATTGTCTTGAAAAGGATTGTGCGATGCTGAGATGACGATACCCGCATCGGCCCTCATGGAGGAAGTAATAAAGGCGATTCCTGGGGTTGGCAGAGGCCCTACGAGGAGCACATCAACTCCCATAGAACAAATTCCAGCGACCAAGGCATTTTCCAACATGTAGCCAGAAAGCCTGGTATCTTTACCGATGACAATTTTATGCCGCCGATTTTTGTTTTTAAAAATATAAGCAACCCCCCGTCCTACCTGCATGGCCATTTCGGTCGTCATAGGTTCTACGTTAGCTACGCCCCTAATGCCATCTGTGCCAAAAAGTTTACGCACGGTACACTATCTCCCTCCTTCTATCTTTATTCTCTTTCGGCAAGTTTTGAATGATCACAGCGCAGTATGGCATCAGCTACCTGCACGACTCGACGCATCTTAGCCACTTCATGCACGCGGACAATATTCGCCCCATTTAGAATGCCAATCGCCACTGCCGCCATTGTGCCCTCTTCTCGTTCTGCGGGCGGAAGATTTAAAATCCGCCCGAGAAATGACTTGCGGGAAGGGCCAATTAGCAAGGGTTTACCCAATTCTCGCAATTTCTGGAGATATTTCAAAATTAAAAGATTGTGACCTTCTTCTAAAGACTTCCCAAAACCTAAGCCAGGATCGATGATGATCTTATCGGCAAGAATGCCTTGATTCTCGGCAAAAATTATTCTTTCTTTCAAGAATGAAATAATTTCTCCCAGAAGGTCATGGTAATAAGTATTTGATTGCATGGTCTCTGGATCACCGCGCATGTGCATAAGCACAACAGGGACTTGGGCTTCTTTAATGACGGCAACCATTCTTCGATCAAATCTTAGGGCGCTTATGTCGTTGATCATTTCGGCGCCGGCAGCCAGAGAGGCTTCCGCCACTCGAGATTTGCGAGTATCTATCGATATAGGAATATTGATCTCTTGGCTTAAGGCTTGCACAAGGGGAACGACGCGGCGAAGCTCTTCTTCCTCATCTAAAGGCTTAGCCCCGGGCCTCGTTGACTCTCCTCCAATATCGATAATATCTGCCCCTTCCGCGGCCAGCTGCCGTGCGCGAGTTATAGCTTGGGGCAGGTCAAAAAAAAGGCCTCCATCGGAAAAGGAATCAGGAGTGACATTCAAAACTCCCATAATGAGGGTGCGCTTATTTAAATCGTACCTTTGCTTCCGAAAAGTAAGAAGCATATTACCTCTTTGAACTTAATAAAAAAGGGCATCCTCCAAGGAAAGCGGGTATGCCCTAGCCCCCCTTAGCCCTTTGAGTTGCGTACCCTTCTAAAAAAGTCTTCCTTCTTGGACTAAATCTTTAGGTGGGCCTGCGGGATGGGCTGTTTTTAATCCTAAGACTTCGTCAATCTCTTCCCCAGCTAATACCTCTTTCTCCAAAAGAGCCGTAGCTAAGCGGTGAAGCTTGTCCATGTTTCCCAAGATTATCTGTTTAGCGCGATTATAATTTTCCAAAACTAAACGTTTAATTTCCTCATCAATCTCAATGGCTGTTTTTTCGCTATAGTCTTTAGCTTGGGCAATCTCACGTCCCAAGAAGATATGTTCATCTCGCTTGCCAAAGGTAACCGGCCCCAATTTCTCACTCATACCATAATCGCAGACCATTTTGCGTGCCCATTCTGTAGCCATTTCCAGATCATTACCCGCACCCGTGGTTTGGGTGTTTAATACAAGTTCTTCCGCTGCTCGGCCTCCTAATAAAATGGTAATTTTATTCAAAATATAGTCGCGGGAAAGAGTGTGTTTATCCTCTGCGGGAAGCTGTTGGGTTACACCCAAGGCCCGTCCCCGAGGTATTATGGTAACTTTATGAATAGGATCGGCACAAGGTAAGAATTTGGCCACCAAAGTATGGCCGGCCTCGTGGTAGGCCGTAAGACGTTTTTCATCTTCACTGATAATCATGGTGCGCCTTTCGACCCCCATGAGGACTTTATCTTTAGCCGCTTCAAAGTCATCCATGGTGACTTTGGATCGTCCTTTTCGAGCCGCCAAGAGAGCAGCCTCATTGACTAAATTTTCCAAATCCGCTCCGGTAAAGCCTGGAGTGCCGCGGGCCAGAAGCGAAAGGTTCACATCCTCAGCTAAAGGGGTCTTTCTCGTGTGCACTTTTAAAATTTCTTCTCTTCCCTTCACATCAGGGCGTGGCACAACCACTTGCCGATCAAATCTCCCTGGGCGAAGAAGAGCTGGGTCGAGCACATCGGGTCGGTTCGTAGCCGCCACAATGATAACTCCTTCATTGGACTCAAACCCATCCATCTCCACCAGCAGCTGGTTGAGAGTTTGTTCTCTTTCATCGTGCCCTCCACCAAGACCAGCGCCACGGTGGCGGCCCACAGCGTCAATTTCATCAATAAAAATAATACAAGGAGCGTGCTTCTTACCTTGAATGAAGAGATCCCGCACTCGGGATGCCCCAACACCTACAAACATCTCGACAAAATCTGACCCACTAATCGAAAAGAAGGGGACATTTGCCTCCCCTGCAATAGCTCTGGCTAAAAGGGTTTTGCCTGTTCCGGGAGGACCTACCAAGAGCACTCCTTTGGGAATTCGACCTCCCAATTTAGTAAATTTTTTGGGGTCGCGGAGAAACTCAATGATTTCCTGTAATTCTTCTTTGGATTCATCTATGCCAGCTACATCCATAAAAGTAACTTTTTGGTGCCTTTCGTTAAGTAATTTGACCCGCGCTTTGCCAAAGGACATAGCCTTTGTTCCCCCTGCTTGCATTTGGCGCATGAAAAATACCCAAAAACCAATGAGCAGAAGCATAGGAAACCAGGAGACGAGTAAAGTCATATACCAGGGAGATTCTTCTTCTGGTTTGGCGGTAATTTTTACCTCTTTTTCCCTTAAGATCTTAATGAGATCGGGGTAATTGGGTGCGTAAGTCTTAAATTCTCTGCGGTTAGCAAAGCGGCCGGAGATGTTATGACCTTGGATGGTAACTTCTTTAATTTCCCCTCGATCTAAAGCACTTAAGAACTCGCTGAAAATAATTTTTTCTCTAGAAGAACGCGGCTGGTTAAAAAGATTAAAGAGTAAGATCATCATAATACTGATGACCAACCAGATCGCCAGATTCTTATAAAAGGGGCCCACTCTTTTTTCCCTCATAAGCCTCTTTCAATAATTACTTTTTTTCTCTTTACCCAAGAGGGTAAAGCCTTTCCCTCCTTTACTTTTTTACCTAATTTTGAAAAATAAATCTAAATTAGGCTTCTCCGGAATTAAATTATTTATAGCATAAACCAAGGCATTACACAATGGAAAAATCTCTCTGCTGAGGTTAATCAATCGCTAAGAGTCCTGCTTGGGAAGGCCTTAAATTGGTCCCGAATCAGCGGAGTTTCTTCTGCTCTAAATCTCCTACCGGACAAATTTCAGAAGCAAGGAGATAAAATAATCAGTCCCGCCAATAGGGGCAACAGATTTAGATTATCTCTACCCGTAATACCCTTTTAGTCTCAGCCTTCATCCGCGCCCGATGATCCAGGCGAATTCCCGCTATCCAAAGAATCTGGTCATCTTTAAAAAGGAGAGGAATCTGGCGTCGCTGGTGGACAGGAATTTTTAAATCAATAAAAAGGTCTTTTATCTTCTTCTCCTTTTCCATTCCCAAGGGTTGGATGCGATCTCCTGGCCGGAATGACCTTATTATTAAAGGGAAGTCGAGATGATCAAAATCCAAAAAGGCCATATGGGGAGGAGCCTTTTCTTTATTCAAAGGTGGACGAGGAATAACTTCTAAGTTCAGGGCCCGTCCAATCTCCGGGATTTCAATATAACCAGGCCCTAAAATTTCGTAGGTAAAAGAAGCTATCTGTTGCGGATTTAAGGCCAAAGTTAGGGTCTGATAGGATTTAATTACTCTTAGTCCGTAAGGAAGCAAAAGCGTTTTGTTCGGTTCGGGAGATTGCAGTAAACGGGTTATATCCAGAACATGGATAAACCCTATGCGGCGCAGATGACCGAGGGAAGTGCGGATAGCCTGGCGAATAACGCGCCATTGCATGGCTAAAGGCTGCTTATTTAGCGCGAGGATGTCCAGGGTAAGGGCATCTTTTCTTTGCTGGCGCACGAAAGAAGAAAATTTTTCTTGGAGGAGCCCTTCCCAATAATCTTCTTCTGCCCGAAATATCTCGGCCATTTGCAAGAGCGTATGCGGTAAATTGGGATTATATTTTTTAAGTAGGGGAATAAGTTCGTGCCGAACCCGATTACGCAAATAATGTAAATAACGATTGGAAGGATCGCTCAGGAAAGAAATTTTCTGGGCTTGCAAAAAATTTTCGATTTGCTCTCGCCAGCATTCGACCAATGGGCGAATAAAAACTCCCGCGCGCACTGGAGGAATACCGGCCAATCCCTTCGACCCCGAACCCCGCAGAAAACGCATCACTATGGACTCCACTTGATCATCAGCGGTGTGTCCTAAAGCTATTTTGTTGGCTTGCTGTTTTAGGGCTAATTCATTTAAAAAGGCATAGCGTACTTCCCGCGCCGCTTCTTGGAGGGGGATATTTTTTTCCTTTTGGTAAGTTAAGGTATCAGCTTTCTCAGAAAAAAAGGGCAAACCTAAAGCTAGGGCCGCCTTTTGCACAAATCTCTTCTCTTTTGATCCTTCCGGCCTAAGTCCATGATCTAAGTGGGCTACATAAAGAGAAAGACGGAATTCTTTGCGCAACTCCCAAAGTACGTGCAGGAGAGCCATCGAATCAGGGCCTCCCGAAACGCCAATCAGAACTCTATCGCCCGATTGCAGCATTTCATATTTGCCAATGGTCTTTTTTACTTCTGGAATAAGGGCAAACATCAATTAAGCTTCCTCATATCTCGCCAAAGTAAAAAGAAGATCAGCCAGGCGGTTCAGGAAGGCCAAAACTTGAGCGTTGCTGATAATTTTTTCCTGATATAGAGATACAGCCCTGCGCTCTGCTCTGCGGATGATAGTCCGGGCTAAGTCAATGGCCGCTGAAGAAAGAGTCTTACCGGGCAAAATAAATTCTTGGGATAGAGTTACTTCTTTTAGTAATTCGGCGATTAAATTTTCCAACCTTTGCACATGAGCTTCTTCAATCTGATAAGGGTAGGAAGGATTACTTTGACCTCCTGTAGCCAACTCGGCCGCCAAAACCTGTAAATCTTTCTGAATAGCAAGAATTATGCTCTGCGTTTGGCGGCGCGTAGCTGTGGCTCGGGCAAGCCCTAAAGCAGAACTGGCTTCATCGATCGTCCCATAAGTTTCCGGCCGCGGATCTGCCTTGGAAACTCTTTCTCCTCCTAAAAGGCTGGTAAAACCTTGATCGCCCTTTTTAGAAAATTGCATAATAAAGGCCTCGAATTATAGAGTTTTTTTATTTTGGATAATTTGTTTTAGTTTTTGCACTTCTCGGGGAGTCAAAAGGCGATATTCTCCTGGACGCATCTTGCCCAAATTTAGCCCGGCAAAGGCTAAGCGTTTTAATTTCAATACCGGATAACCAACTTTAGCCCACATTCTCTTTACCTGCCTATTTTGCCCTTCATACAAAGTCATCTCTACCCAAAAGTTCTCCTTCGTTTTTCTTACTGGTATAATCGAGCAAGGAGCAGTATAGCCATCGTCTAATTTTACCCCCTTTCTTAACTTCTCTATTTCTTCTTCCATTGGTTGCCCTTTAATTTTAACCAAGTATTTTCGAGGAACATGAAAGGAGGGATGAGTCAAACAATGCGCCAGCTCGCCGTCATTAGTTAAAAGAAGAAGGCCTTCGGCATCGAAATCGAGCCGGCCTACAGGAAAGAGACGGGTTTTCAAGGGTCTAATCAAATCCAAAACCGTAACTCTTCCCTCGGGATCATCTGTAGAAGTCACCACTCCCTTAGGCTTATAAAGGAGCATATAAACTCTATTGGCCAAAGGACAAATTCTTCGCCCATCTACTTTTAGGTGATCTTGGTTTGGGTCAGCTTTCTCCCCAATTTGGGCTATTCGCCCGTTGACCGTAACTCGGCCTTCCCGAATTAATTCTTCGGCCTTCCGTCTGGAAGTTAGGCCGGCATCAGCGAGAATTTTCGATATCCTTTGAAGGTTCTTCATCAGCCTCTTGGCGTAGATCTTCTTCAATTCCTTTTTTTAGTCCCTTCTCCCCTTCTGGTAGGATAAAATCCAGCCCTTCATCCGTAAGCTCATTATCCTTGGCAGGCGCTCCATCGGCCAGCAAAATTTTATCTTTTTCCCCTACCCCCAAACTTTCTATCTCTTTCAGAGTGGGTAAGCCAGTCAAATCTTTAAGCCCAAAAACTTCCAAAAAATATCGCGTAGTGCCGTAAACCAAAGGACGGCCCGGTATGTCTTTCCGTCCGAAAATTTTTATTAATTTTTTTTCTAACAAAGTTCGCAGGACCCCGCATGAATCTACTCCGCGAATTTTTTCAATCTCTGAGCGCATGACAGGTTGTCTATAGGCGATGACCGCCAAGGTCTCCAAAGCCGGCTGGCTCAGAGCAAATGTCTTTGTTTTCTTCAGCTTTCTGACCCAATGAGCATATTCAGGCCGCGTCCGAAACTGCCAGCCTTCAGCTACCTCCACCAAAGTAAATCCGCGAGATTGCATATCGTACTCCGCCTGCAGTTGATCCAGGATGCCCTGGATTTCTTTTTTAGGCAAGTCTAGAATTTCTCTAATCTTCTCTAAAGTTAAGGGGACCTCGGCCGCGAAGATTAAAGCTTCTATTATGGCCGATAAATTTTGATTATCCACGTCACCAAATCCCTTCTGCTATAAATTTTCTCCCTTCTTCTACATCTACTGGAGAAAAGATCCGGATGGGGCCAAAAGGTTCCGCTTGGTAGGCTTTAACTAAACGCAAACGCAAGAGTTCAAGCATAGCCAAAAAGCTTAAAATAATCTCTTTTTTCGAAGCTTCTCCAGGGAATAATTGGCTAAAAGAGATGCTGTTTTCTTTCCAAATTAATTCCATAATCTGTTGGATTTTTTCTTTAAGGCTAAAATTATCAAGCGCAATCTCTTGAAACTCTTCTGGGGGAATACGCTGCAGAACTTTTTTTAAAGCTTCGATGAGATCAAATAAAGTTAAATCGCCAATGACCACCTCTTCGGTGGGGAGACTAATTAATTCTTCGGCGAGTACCGGGTGCGCAAATATTTCCCGTTCTAGTAAATCCCTTTTGGCTAATTCAGCAGCCGCTTCTTTATACTTCTGGTATTCCAGTAAGCGCCGGACTAATTCTGCCCGCGGGTCTTCAGCCGGTTCTTCCTCCTCTCCTTCCTCCTCCGAACTCTCCGCCGGGGGCAAAAGCATCTTCGATTTTATATGTAAGAGGGTCGCCGCCATAAGGAGGAATTCACCGGCCACATCTAAGTTGAGATTTTTCATCATCTCTAAATAGGCTAAATACTGTTGGGTAATCAAGTTGATGGGAATATCATAAATATTGATTTCATTTTTTTTGATCAGATGTAAGAGGAGATCGAGAGGACCTTCAAAAATTTCCAGTTTGACATTCAAAGGTAACTCGGCTTGTTCGAATCGTGGATTAAGATTATCTTTGTCCACCAGTCTCTCCCGAAGCTTTCCTCTTCCTTAACTAATTTTCATGGCTCGCCGAACTTCCTCCATGGTCTGGCATGCAACCTGCCGCGCTCGGCGACAGCCATCTTCAATTATATCTTCTAATACATGGGGAGCTTGCAAAAATTGCCTTCTTCTTTCTTGGATGGGCGCCAAGTAGTTAATTAAATTCTCCGCCATGATCTTTTTATCCTCAACACAGCCTATGGCTCCCTGACGACAATTTATATTAATCTCTTCTACCAACTGGGGCGAACTGTAAAGGCGGTGAAAGGAGAAGACATTACAGATCTCCGGATTCCCGGGATCATTCCGCCGGATGCGGTTGGGATCAGTAAACATTTGGCTTACTTTTTGACGAATCTCTTCTGGGGCATCAGAAATATAAATCGCATTATTGTAAGATTTGCTCATTTTGCGTCCATCAATCCCTAAAAGTTTTGGAACTTCAGTGAGTAAAGGGTCAGGGAGAGGAAAAACTGGGCCGTAAAAAAAATTAAACCGCCGGGCTATCTCCCGCGAGAGTTCTACATGAGGAACCTGATCCACGCCCACTGGTACTTTATGGGCTTTATAAATTATTATATCAGCCGTTTGCAGCAGTGGGTAACCTAAAAAGCCATAAGTGGCTAAATCTCTATTAGTCAATTCCTGCTGTTGTTCTTTATAGGTAGGCACTCGCTCTAACCAAGATATTGGGGTAATCATTGATAAGAGTAAATGCAATTCGGCATGTTCTTTAATTCGCGATTGAATAAAAAGCACGCTCTTTTCCGGAGATAAACCGATGCTCAACCAATCGAGGAACATCTCTCTTATACTTTCGCTAATTATCTCTGGGCTGCTATATTCAGTTGTCAAAGCATGCCAATCAGCGGCAAAAAAGAAACATTCATAATCTTCCTGAAGTTTTTTCCAATTTTCCAAAGCCCCGGCTAAGTTTCCTAAATGCAATTTTCCTGAGGGGCGCATACCACTTAAGACCCTTTGCTTATCCATATCCTAAGCCATACTCCTTTCCTTGGCGAGAGTTAAATCAATTTCTAAATTGTTTCCCATCACGGGCTGATTATCTTGAACAAAATGCTCTTGGACGAAGGCCACTTCTTCCTGCCAAGTATGCACTTCGTCGTCTAAACGAGCACGGAGTAGCTCCTGAAAAATTTTATTATAAATTGGACCGGGTTTATATCCCAATTTTTTCAAATCTTTCCCTTTTAATAAAATCTTCACTGGATTTAAAGCGGTGAAATAAAAAGAGATGACTTTGCGCACTTCAGCAGCACCTGTTCTTCCCATAAGATAAAGAATGAATTCAGGCGGCAAAGGCTTAAGAAGAGTGTAGATTTTGCTCCGCTTTAAATTTAGATTTTGGAGCAATTGTTCCTCTACCTTCCAGGCCAACCTTCTATTTTCTAAAAATTTCTCTTTGAACTTCTCGGGAAGCGCGAGGCGTTTTAATAAATCATTAATTTCTTTTTCATTCAGATGGTCCACTAAGCCTAAGAGAAAAACCTGCCATTTCTCATAATTCTCTCCTGTAAAGGAAAGTTGGTACCAAGAGATGACTTTCTCTAAATTTTGGAAAAGGTTTTCCATGGACCGGTCAGCAATTAAACGGGGATGAAAGAATTTTAATAAATTAAAGTCTTCCAAGCGTTTAATTACTTTCCAAGGTTTTTCTTCAGCAAGACAAAGCATTAATTCATGGCAAAGTCTCTTTCCAGATAAACGTCCAAAAAGATCAAGCCGCACGGCATTTTCTATAAGCATTTGCGTATGGCGGGCAATCTGGAAGCCAATACGCTGCTCGAAGCGCAGGGCCCGAAAGATGCGGGTGGGATCTTCTATAAAACTTAGATTGTGAATAACCCGAATAAGTTTTTCTTTAAGGTCTCTTTGGCCACCAAAAAAATCTATTAGTTCTCCGAAGTGTTGCGGGTTGAGGTGGATGGCTAAAGCATTAACGGTAAAATCCCGGCGAAAGAGGTCGAGTTTGATGGAACTGTGTTCGATGCGGGGAAGGGCGGCAGGATGTTCATAATATTCCAAACGGGCTGTAGCAATATCGAGCCGCCTTCCCTGGGAAAAAGTTAAAGTGGCTGTGCCAAATTTTTTGTGTACTTGGAGCTTACCATTACCCTGTTCAACCAAGAGTTGAGCTAACTTGATTCCTTCACCCTCTACCACAATATCTATATCGTAATTTGCTATGCGCAAGAGAAGATCGCGGACGAACCCCCCTACAGCATATACTTGATAGCCTAATTTAGCTCCCATTTCACCGATGGTTCTCATTAGCGAGAGAACGTCAGGCGGCAGTCGTTCTTCTAAAACAGCAATCAACCCTTTGGTCCGCGGTTGCAAGGCCGAAAAATCCCTTTCCGCGGGCGCTGGTAATGTCTGGTGCGTGGTGGCATACATCCACCGTAGCAAATCCGTGCGCGTAATCGCGCCCACCAATTTATCTTTATCCATAACCGGCAAGAACCGCTGGTTGTGCCCCACAATTATATCTTGCACTTTAGTTAAAGAGGTGCGCGGGTGAACTACGGCAAATTCACTTGTCATATAATCTTTAACAGGAGCGTCGCGGAATCCATGGTAGGCGGCCTTTTCAATTACCTGACGCGAAATCAAGCCCACCAACTTATCTTTATCTAGCACAGGTAAGACATTAATATTATAACGGGTAAGAAGCTCACTGGCGTGGGCTATGGTGTCACAAGCGTTAATGATTTTCACGGGGAAAGACATTAAATCTCGCGCCACCTTAGTTGTCGGTAAACGACCTTCTAAATAACTCAAGAGTTTCTCTTCAACTTCGGCCAGACTCATACCTTTGATGGAAGCGGAAGCGGCTGTAGAATGCCCCCCGCCACCGAAAAGGGCCGCTATCTCCCCCACATTGACTTCAGGAATACTGCTGCGCCCCACAAAGTAAATCCGATCTTCCATCTCCGCTAAGGCGAAAAGGACGCGAATATTCTCCATATCCCGCAACTTGTGTACCAAGAGAGCGAAATCTCCGATATATTTATTGGCTGTTGCTTTAGCGACCACAACTTCTATGCCTTTGATGTGATAAACAGTCTTATTATGAATCAATTCATTCAAGAGGGAAATTTGTTCGGAAGTAAGTTCGCGAGTTATGAGATTAGCCACCATATTTAAATTAGCCCCTTGAGCCAAGAGAAAAGCTCCTGCGTCCAGGTCTTGCGGAGTAGTCGAAGTAAAAGTAAAAGAGCCTGTATCTTCATATAACCCGAGGGCCATAATCGTAGCTTCTTCGGGACTGATCGATATTCCCTTTTCTCTTAGAATATTGATTAAGATTGTGATAGTGGCTCCAACTTCTTCAATATATTCTACCTTTCCGTGAAGATCATCCGCCGCTCGTGGATGGTGATCATAGATATGCAAATCTATGTCAGGGCGCCGGGCTAATTCAGCAAACTTTCCTATTCTTCCAGGTTGCCGCGTATCTACTAAGATCAGCCGGCGGACTTTCTCAAAGGGTATACTTTTTAAGCGCTTTGTTTCCATGACATAGAAAGCCGATTGCACAAAAAAATCGCGTAAATTCTTTTCTTGCGATCCGGGAAAAACAATCGCGGCTTGGGGATAGAGTTTTTGGGCAGCCAGCATGGAGGCTAAGGAGTCAAAATCAGCATTGATATGGGTAGTAATTACTTCCATGGTTAACCCCGGGGATGATATCTCCGGTGGATTTGCTTTAAATGGTCGCGGGAAACATGAGTGTAAATTTGAGTTGTGGCAATATTAGCATGTCCCAACATTGATTGTACGGAGCGAAGGTCGGCCCCTCTTTCTAAAAGATGGGTTGCGAAAGAATGGCGCAAAATATGCGGGGTGATTTTCTTTTTTATGCCGGCGGCCCATGCATACTTTTTAATTATTTTCCAGAAGCCTTGGCGAGAGATACCCCTTCCTCTTTTCCCCAAAAATAAAGTGCCCTCCTCCTTTATTTCTCTAATCTGCCGGCGGGGTCCCTGGAGATACTCTAAGAGAGCGCGGCGCGCTTTTCCCCCCAAGGGAATAATCCTTTCTTTGCCACCCTTCCCTTTGGTCCGCACATAGCCCAAATCTAAATTGACATCATTCAGAGAAAGATGAACTAATTCAGAGACGCGCAGACCTGTCGCATATAAAAGTTCTAACATGGCACGATCCCGGATACCTAAGGAGGTCTGGCAGTTAGGCTGGGCTAAAAGTTTCTCCACCTCTTCTGCCGTGAGGATTGCAGGAAGGCGCGGAAGAATTTTGGGATTACGCAATTGGGGTAAAGGATTCTCGGCCAAAACCTTTTCGCGCACTAAAAATTTGTAAAAACCTCTTAAGGCGGATAGAATCCGGGCTTGGCTTCGCGGCGAAATTCCCTGGGCACGCAATTTTTGCAAATACATTCTCATTCCTTCCAAAGATTTTTCTCTCACCAGACCATCCCCTTGGTTGCTAATAAAGAGCGCAAATCTCTGTAAGTCATGGGCATAGGCCTCCATGGTATTAGGACTCAATCCTTTTTCCACCGCTAGATAATGCAGATAATTGTCGAGCCAATAATCTAAGTTCTTTTTTAGCTCCTCCATCTTTAATTTTTTATTCTAACACATCAATTTCTTTTTGCAATTTTTTTATGGATCTCTTATAATTTTTCAACTTCCTTCCTGCAAAAAGGCTATCTGTTCCATCTCATTTGCGCCAGTGAAGTTTCTTTCTGCCTTTGCCGATAATTTTATAGGGCCTATAATTAGGCCTGGATAGTCAATTATTGAAACCGATAATAAACCTCAGAAGAAAGGTGAAAAATGGATATATCTGAACTCTTGATATTTGTGCAAAAAGAAAATGCCTCTGATCTGCATTTAAGTGCCGGCGAATCACCCATGGTTCGTATCTATGGGGAGATAAAACGGATTGAAATGCCCCCTCTGAGCCGGGAAGAAATCCACAAGATGCTCTACGATGTGCTCAACGATCAGCAACGCAAGAAGTTTGAGGAAACGCATGAATTAGACTTTTCTCTGGAATTAAAAGGTGTAGCTCGTTATCGGGTCAATGCCTTCCGTCAGGCCCGCGGGGATAGCATTGTCTTCCGGGTAATTCCCTCGAAAATTATGACTTTGGAACAACTTGGTTTGCCCCGGCAGTTGCGCGAGGTCGTCAAAAATGAAAAAGGTCTAATTTTAGTTACTGGCCCTACGGGGAGTGGTAAATCAACCACTCTGGCAGCTATGATCGACATAATTAATAACACTTGGCGGGGGCACATAATTACCATCGAAGATCCCATTGAATTTGTACACGAATCTAAAAAATGTTTGATTAGCCAAAGGGAAGTCGGGGCTCATACCCATAGCTTTGCCAATGCCCTGCGCAGTGCCTTGCGGGAAGACCCAGATATAATCTTGGTGGGCGAGATGCGGGATTTAGAAACCATCTCCTTAGCCCTTACGGCCGCCGAGACAGGACATTTAGTCATTTCTACCGTGCACACTAGTGGAGCTGCTAAGACCATAGATCGGATTATTGATGTGTTTCCTGCGCACCAGCAAGACCAGGTTCGGGCCCAATTCGCCGAATCCATCCAAGCTATTATTTCGCAAGTACTTTTAAAGAGACGGGATGGACGGGGCCTTGTCCCCGCAGTTGAGATCATGATTGGTACCCCCGCAGTACGTAATCTCATTCGGGAAGGCAAAGTGGCCCAACTTCCTTCCGCCATCCAAACCGGGCAAAAATTTGGCATGATTAGCATGGACCAATCACTAAAAGACTTAGTAAATCGGGGGATTGTGGATAAAGAACAATGCCTCTATTTGGCTACCAATCCAAACATCTTCAATTCCTAAGGAGGTAAATGGATAATGACCACGAACATCCGCGAATTATTAGAAGAGATGGTCAGAAGAGAGGCCTCAGACCTTTATATTACCGTAGATAGTCCTCCCATGTATCGGGTAGAAGGAGTGGTCGTCCCGGGAGGAACGCGGAAATATACCCCCGAAGAAACAGAACATATGGCCATGTCTTTGATGAGCCAAACTCAGAAGACTTATTTCGCCAGAAGGTGGGAGATGAATTTAGCTATCTCCTATCCTAACCTAGGCCGTTTTCGCGTCAATATTTTTCGCCAAAGAGGGTACTTTGGCTTAGTCATGCGCCATATCAAGATCAACATCAAAACCATTGACGACCTTGGTCTTCCTCAGATATTTAAAGATATTGCGTTGACCAAGCGTGGTTTAGTATTAATCGCCGGCCGCACTGGTTCAGGCAAATCAACTACCTTAGCCGCTTTAATTGATTTTCGCAACTCTAATGCCCCGGGACACATTGTCACCATAGAAGATCCCATTGAATTCATTCACGAACACAAAAAGTCTATCATTACTCAGCGGGAGATAGGTATCGATACTCACGGATATGCCGCAGCTTTGAAGCATACTCTGCGCCAGGCTCCAGACGTCATCCTCATCGGAGAAATTCGCGATGTCGAAACCATGGAATCAGCCATCGACTATGCAGAAACCGGCCACCTTTGTTTGGCTACAATTCATGCGAACAATGCTAATCAGGCTATTGAAAGAGTAATGAATTTCTTCCCGCCGGAGCGGCATCAACAGATCTATCTACAACTTTCCTTGAATCTGCGCGCCATTATCTCTCAACGTCTAATTCCCAGTATAAATGGAAATCGAGTCGCCGCCGTAGAAATTCTCCTGGATACCCCGCGAGTTAAAGATTTAATCCACAAAGCTCAAATTGACAAATTAAAAGAAGCCATGGCGGAAGGAACATTAGAAGGTATGCAAACATTTGATCAAGCTATCTTTGACCTTTACCAGAAAAAACTTATAGACTTTGATAACGCCCTGGCTTATGCGGACAGCGCCAATGACCTAAGGTTGCGCATAAAAATGGAAGAAATTGGGGAAAAGAAGGACTCCGCTGCCATAGATTTCAAAATCAAACCCGAATTTCGCTTTTAAGGAAAAATTTTTAATCAGGATCTTAAAGATAATATGCTCCTCCAAACTGAGCACGCAAGCCTTCACCTCGCTCCCATTTCATTTGGGTAGATTTCCTATTTAAAATCTTTAAGGGAGCTTAAAGTTTTTAGGACGAGTTTATTTTTTCTATTTAATAATGGCTGATCTAAGGAGCCTTAAATCCCGCGGGCAATAATCTGGCGCGCATTGGCCAACATTTGGGCGAATTGATCTTGGCTTAAACCGGCACCAAGGACAATTTGCAAGGCTTTGGCGGAAGAAAGCAGATCAACGGGGCTATGCGTATCAGTATTTAAAAGCAAATGGGCGCCAGTATCTTTAGCTACTTTGGCTACATGGCCATTGGTTAAACTATGGCCGGAGCGCGAGGTAATCTCTAAAAAAACTCCTTTCTCCTTGGCCAGTGCTGCTTCCTCTATTGAGATTAATCCTGGATGAGCTAAAATATCTACTCCGGCTAAAATAGCCTGCTGATTTGTTCCGGCGGGCACCGGCTCGACGATTGTTTCCCCATGAACTACAACTATTTGGGCTCCTAATGCTCGGGCTTGTTTAGTCAATGGCGCAATTAGTTCGGGAGGCAAGTGGGTTAACTCAATACCGGCAAGCACTTTAATAGGCCAATGTTGGTTTAAATCTCGGCAGACCCCAACTATCCGAGGAACGATAAAGTCAAGATTGGAAGAGTCGGCATGGTCAGTAAGCGCAATGGCTTCGTAGCCCAAAACCCAAGCCCTTCGAACTAATTCCGCAGGCAAGAGTTCTCCATCACTAAAAAGAGTATGCGTATGCAAGTCGATCATCTCTTCTTCTCTTTCTTTAATTAATAGGCTTGCTTAAAACTTCGCCGCGCAAACTGTGGGCGTAGGCTTGAAGAATTCTTACCTTTACTAAACTACCCGGAGCTAGAATACCAGGAAAATTCACCACCCGATTTGTACGCGTCCTTCCGGTACTTTCTTCCGGACAATTCCTACTCTTCCCCTCTACCAAAACTTCGACCGTTTTCCCTTCATAGGCTTTATTTTTTTGTTGGGTAATTTTTTTTTGGCAAGCCTGCAATTCTTTTAGACGACTCTCTTTAATTTCTTCGGCAACCTTCGCGGGAAGATTAGCAGCCTTAGTGCCTGGTCGATCCGAATATTTGAAAGAAAAAATCTCATCAAACTGGATTAAGGCAAGGGCCTCTAAACTGGCTTGAAAATCATCCTCGCTTTCGCCAGGAAAACCTACGATCATATCAGTGGTAATACTAATATCCGGACCGACTTGCCGGAGCATCTTTATTTTTTGCCAGTATTCTGCGAAAGTATACCCACGATTCATCAGGCTAAGGATATGGTCAGATGCGGACTGTAAGGGCAGATGAATATGCTCACAGAGTTTAGAAAGTTGGGCAAAGCATTCAATTAGGGAATAAGAAAGGTCGCGAGGATGGGAAGTCGTAAAACGAATCCTCTCTATCCCCGGGATTTCCTGAATCGCCTTAAGCAATCCTACGAAATCTAATTCTCCAGGGGAAGTCTGGCCATAAGAATTAACATTTTGCCCTAATAGGGTGACTTCTTTAACCCCTTTCTCGGCCCAAAGAGAAATCTCTCTTAAAATCTCTTGGCTGGATCGCGAGACTTCTCGGCCGCGCACAAAAGGAACAATGCAGAAAGAGCAAAAATTATCGCACCCTTGCATGATGGAGACAAAGGCTGTGGCGGGTGAAGTTGGTTCTTCGCGCAAAGGAAGTTCAGTATATGGATCAACTAGCCCATTAAGCTTAGTGGCTACAATCCTGGTCTTGGACTTTTCCACCAGGGCTAAGATCTCTAAGAGGCGATTGAATTCTTTGGTGCCTAAAACAAAATCCACTTGGGAAAATTTAGCTAGTAAATTTTCTCCTTCTTGTTGGGCCAAGCATCCTCCTACCCCAATAATTAAATTTGGCTTCTTTTTCTTCAGCGGCCCGAGGCGACCAAGGAGGCTATACACTTTTCGCGCTGGCTTTTCGCGCACTGTGCAGGTATTCAAGAAGATTAAATCGGCCTCCCCTAGATTTTCTACGGGCGTATAATTCTCCCGCGAGAGCAACTGCAGAATCCGCTCGGAATCATACACATTCATTTGACAACCAAAAGTTTTTAAAAATATTTTTTTCGGCGGCATACCTAAAAGTTAGCACTTTGCTCCCCTATATGTCAAATTTGTTTGCCTTGGCCCCGGAACTTAGGTTCTTTAAAAAACGTTATTTTACTCATCTGCTTGCGGTTTGCCAAAGGCAGTGGAGCAAGACATTGGCTCCCGCGGCACAATCTGCCCACGTAGTCTCTTCAACTTCGACGTGGCTCCGTCCCCCAATGCTGGGTACAAAAATCATAGCGGTTGGAGCTATTTGGCTTAAATAACTGGCATCATGCCCCGCTCCGCTAACCATCTCTTTCGTAGAATACCCCAATCCTTCGGCCACATCTTTCACCATCTTGACTAGTTTTTCGTCGAAGGGCATATGGTCGATCATCCAAACATCTTCCCAGCGCCAAAAGCACCCTTTGCGCTTAGCAATTTCTCCGAGCTGGCGCTGCAAATACTCCCTCCCGCGGCGAAGCAGGGCATCATCCCAAGAACGAATATCCACGGTGAAGCGCACCCGCCCAGGAATAATGTTTCGAGAGTTGGGAAAATTGTGAATTTCGCCGACCGTTGCCACCATATTCCCGCCCATATCGCGGGGTAACCTTTCCACTTGGAGAATCATTTCGGCCGCGGTGCATAGAGCATCATTCCTCCCTTCCATGGGCGTGGGACCTACTTGATTAGCTTTTCCTTCAATGCAAAGGTCAGCCCAGTGAATACCCACAATCCCGCGCGGTACCCCAATCTTGATACCCTCTTTATCTAAAATGGGCCCTTGCTCTATATGCAGTTCAAAATAGGCCCTAATGGGAAAACTCTTTGCTTCTCTTTCGCCCCGGTAACCTATTCTCCCTAATTCCTCGCTCACTTTTTTCCCATTAATATCTGTTCTACTGTAAACCCACTCTCGGTTCAATTTGCCTGTCCAAACTCCCGAGCCCATCATCGCTGGGGCAAATCGAGAACCTTCCTCGTTAGTCCAATTGACAATGACAAGGGGATACTCAGTCTCCAGCTTATGCTCATGGAGCGTGCGCATGACTTCCAGAGCTCCCAATACTCCTAAAATTCCATCAAACCTTCCCCCATAGGGCTGAGTATCCAAATGAGAACCCACGAGGACGGCAGGAAGATTGGTCCTTTTCCCAGGTCGGCAGCCAAAGATATTTCCCATCTCATCTATGGTAATTTCTAAATTTAATTCCTTCAGCCAATGGGCAAATAAATCTCGCGCCGCTCGATCCTCATCTGTAAGGGCCAAGCGATGTACACCCCCTGCGGGAGTTCGGCCAATCTCAGCCATTTTTTCTAAAGAGGTGCGCAATCGATCCTCATTCACCCGCAAATCTTTTAAATTCATTTTTCCTCCTGTTTTTTATTTATTATAACAAAATAAAACTTGCTGAAAACCTCCAAAATGAGTCAAAATAAAGCAAAAAGAGGTCGCCTTTATCATGGTTTTATCGCGTAGAAGTTTCCTTAAAAAATCAGTAATCGGTACTTGCGCCACGATTAGCCCTTTTCTTCTCTGGAGAGAAGCAAAGGCCCGCTGGGCCAAAGGAACCCCTGTCCATCCTAATATTGATAATCGGCGCGTTGTGGGCATAATTGACTCCCGCATGACCAGAGATTTTCAACCTGTCTCTTCCTGGTCACTGCAAGAGAAGATGGTAGTTAAAGAAGTCGTCTGGGAAAATTTGGATAAATTGGCTTGCGCTTTGACGAAAATAAATGAGCCTGAGAAAGCTTGGCGGGCAATATTTATAAAGCCACCCCTCAAATCTTGGTCGGAAACTGTAGTAGCTATTAAAACGAATAACATCGCCCTTCAGCATACACGCAGCGCGGTGATGTCGAAAGTTTGTCAGGTTTTAGTCAAATTCTGCCGCGGTAATCCTGAAAATATCCATATTTATGATGGAATTCATGGCGGTTCCATGAACAAAAATACTCCATTTACTGATCTGCCCGCCGGAGTCAAAATTGAAAATGAGTGGGGAGGGGTAACAACTTTAACTAAAGTACCCGAACCCTGGCGCCACTCTCCCGGACAGGCAAAATGCCTCAAACCTTTAGCCGAGGAATCCATAGATATTCTTATCAATATTGCCTTGTGTAAAGGGCATAGCCAGACTTTTGGCGGCTTTACCATGGCCATGAAAAATCATTTTGGAACTTTTGATCCCGCCCCGGGACACCGTGCAGGCGCCCTCGACTATTTACTAGCCATTAATCAGACCGCAGAAATCTTAGGCTCTTTTGATCCCCAAACTGGAAAGGTAATTTACCCCCGCCAGCAACTCTGTCTTTTAGATGCCCTCTGGGCTAGCGAAAAAGGGCCAGGAGGATATCCCCGCGCGCAACCAAATTTTTTGGCTATGGGAGTCTTTTCTCCTATTTTTGACTATGTCTTGGCCACCCAATTTCGGGGGGAAAAGATGGGCTGGAAACCAAATAAGGAAGCCCTGCGACGTTTCCTCACCGAATTTGGCTATACAGAGGAAATGTTACTACCCTTAGAAATAATTAAATAGAAAGGATTAAACTTGCCAAGGGTTTATATTATAACGCCAAGCTGGCTGATCAAGAAAGAAACAGAGTTTAGGGCAGGAATAAAAACTTTGGAGAGTTTAGGATTTAAAGTGCTGAATAAGAGATACTTGACTAAGATACCTTCCCTTAAGCAAAAAACCAAACAAACCCACGCGGCAGTCAAAAATAGAGAAGCTGAAATAATCTTAGCCCAAAGGGGCGGATATGGTTGTATGAAACTCCTCCCCTACCTTAATTATGCGTTTCTTAAGAAAAATCCTAAAATTTTCGCTGGCTTTAGTGACCTCAGCGCCCTTTTAAATGTTATCTATGAAAGAACAGGGCTAATCACTTGGCATTCACCGATGATCATCAATTTTTCTTCCGCCTCCCCCTTTACTATTCAATCCTTTCTTAATGCTTGTCAAGGATTTCCCCAAAATAACTTATTCAATGGCGCTCCTTTGCGCGTCTACCATGCAGGAATAAATCGTGGAGTACTCAAGGGTGGAAACCTGATCACTTTGTCAGCCTTGCTGGGCACGCCATGGGAGATAGAAACCGCCGGGGCAATTTTATTTTTAGAAGAAGTAGATCAAAAACTCTACGAAGTAGATCGGGCGCTTTCGCAATGGATTCTGGCTGGAAAATTTGCTAAAGTGCAAGGTGTGATTTTGGGAAATTTTCGTAGGCTAAAAATCCAAGATATTTATAATATTTTGCAAAAGCAAATTAAAATAAATTTTCCTCTCGTTCACTGTCCTTATATAGGTCATGGAGCTAATAAGATTACTCTGCCTATTGGCGCCAAGGTAGAGCTAAATACTTTTACTAAGTCTCTTAAAATTTTATGAATACCATTTGGTTTTTATTGCTCTTCATTAGCGTCTTGGGGGCCATTATAAATGGCCGTCTCGAGGAGCTAACCAAATCTTTTTTCGAAGGGGCCAAAGCCGCTGTAGAGATTTCCCTTTTCCTTTTAGGAATTATTTCGCTTTGGTTGGGAATCACTAAGATCATAGAAGAATCTGGCCTCATTTACCGGTTGGCTCATCTTTTCCAGCCATTGATTTCTGCCCTCTTTAAGAAAATTCCCGCTAATCATCCAGCGGTTACTTCGATTACCCTAAACTTCTTAGCAAATTTTTTCGGCTTAGGAAACGCCGCCACTCCCTTAGGAATCAAGGCTATGCAAGATCTCCAGTCACTGAATAATGATAAGGAAACTTTGACTTTTGAAATGATGCTTTTCATCGTCATTAATACGGCCAGTGTTCAGCTTATTCCTTTTTCAGTGATCGGCATCCTTTCTGATTTTGGATCTGGCAATGCCTCTTCCATCGTGGGCCCGACAATCATATCTACATTCCTCTCTGCCCTATCGGCCCTAATAATCTTATTTTTATTTCGGAAGCTTCGAAAATGAACCTTGCCCATTTTACTTCCCAGTTAATTATTCCTATTTTTATCTTACTGGTGGTAGCCTATGCTTTCTTCAAAAAGGTTAAAGTCTATGACTGCTTCGTCAATGGAGCTAAAGAAGGAGTAAATGTGACTTTGCGCATCTTCCCCTATATTTTAGCTATTTTTGTGGCTGTCAAATCCTTTCAAGCTTCCGGAGCATTCGCTATGGGGCAAATGTTTTTCCAAGGAATTTTGAATACCTTTAATTTACCTTTCGAGATCATATCCATCGCCCTCATTAAACCTCTCTCCGGTAGCGCTGCTCTGGCAGTATTTACAGATATTGTTAAAAATACGGGTCCCGATTCCTTAGCCAGCAGAATTTCTGCAGTAATTATGGGCAGTGCGGAAACAACATTCTATGTGTTGGCCATTTATTTGGGAGCAGTAGGCATTAAGAAGACGCGTTATTTAATTCCCGTCTGTGTTGCCGCCGATGTCGTGGGGATTATAATTGCCATAATTATCGTCAAAATCTTTTTTCCCTATTAAGCGGCTACTTTTAATATGACCTTACCTATTTTATACCGAGAAGAAATAAAGGAGTATGATTTTGGACCGAGCCATCCTTTTCGAGGTGATCGTTACCAATTGTTTCTCCAATTTTTAAAAGAAAAATTCCCCAGTAAAGGGTATTATAAAATTTTGGAAGCAGATTGGGCGGAAGAAAAAGATTTGCTCCTAATTTGCGAAAAAGAATACATTGAATTCACTACTAACTATTTTAAAATGGCCAACTTGGGATTAGATTATAACAGCCGTTTCTTTCAATTTCACACGGGGGATAATCGCCCCCTCGGCCGGCCTGGAAAGGTGGAAGAAGCGGCCCGCCTCGTCGTGGGCCAGGCTAAAAAGGCCTGCGATCTAATTGCCACTAATCAATATGCGAAAGTCGTCTCCATTGGTGGTGGTCTGCACCATGCTAAGCCAAATCGAGGTGAAGGATTTTGCATCTACAACGACGTCGCCTTCGCCGCTAAATATTTGCAGAAAGTTTACAAATGGGAAAAAATTTTAATTTTCGATACTGATGCTCACGCGGGCGATGGGACGGCCGCATATTTTTACGAAGACCCGCGCGTTCTTTTCCTTGATCTTCATCAGGACCCACGAACTTTATATCCTGGTACCGGCTTTATTCATCAACTTGGCGAAAAAGAAGGCGAAGGGTATACCATTAATCTACCCTTGCCTCCCCACGCAGATGACCAATGCTACGCCTTGGTGTTAGAGGAAATTGTTAAGCCTGTTATTTTTGACTTTCAACCCCAAATTATCATTAGAAATGGTGGGTCTGATCCCCATTTTTCTGATCAATTAACCAATTTGGCCTTAACCATTAATGGATTTTTTTTGATCGGGCAGAGAGTACGCGAAATGGCAGATAATGTCTGCCAGGGGCGGGTCATTGATATGATTGGTTCTGGCTATAATAAAAATGTCTTACCTTATGCCTGGCTTGCTTTAATTAGTGGTCTGGCGAATTTCCCATTCTCTCTGCCCGATCCTTTGCTTCTTTCCTCGAGACCGGCTGAGAACGGACCCTTAAGATATACAAGGGAAATGATAAGAAAAGTTAAAAGTCTTTTAGGGCAATTTTGGCCCTCTTTAAGGTGCTGACTCAAAAAGAAAGATCTTTAAAAATCAATTCTATTTGGACAAGCAATAACTTAGGAAAAACCCATCCTCTAAAGTGGCGCTCACGATTATGCTATCAAAATTTGGATGGTGGCGAACCAAATCTAAATAATCTTGCATGGATTTGGCATGATGAATGGCATTATGGACGGCAATCACTCCTCCGGGCAAAATTTTATGCGGAAAAAGTTTATGGAAATAATCCACTTGTCCCTCCTTATCGGCATCAAGAAAAACGAAATCAAAAGGGCCCAAGAATCGGGGAATTTCCTGATGGGCATCTCCCCAAATGAGGGTAGTTAATTGAGCAAGGCCTGCCTGATTAATATATTTCTTAGCTAATTCAAATCTACTCCGTTCAATCTCAATGGTTATTAAATGGCCTCCCGTTTCTTTTAAAGCCATGCCCATCCAAATAGCAGAATATCCCTGCGAAGTACCAACTTCTAAAACTTGTTTGGCCTTCATAGTCCGGATAAAAAAATTTAAAAATTGGCCATCTTTCTTAGGAACACTCCAATAGCGCTGACTTTGCGCCTCCATTTCTTTAAGTAAGCGTTGTAGATCTCTGTTAATTTTCTTAGGCCATATTTCTTCCTTTTGGGCCTGGCTTGACGGGAGGAATATGTAATCTGCGCTCAGAAAAGTTCCGGTAATGCCGGCCGCCAGCCGCAAAAAATCTCGCCTTTTAAATTTAGATCTCTCCGGCAATGGCATTCCTCAAAATGAAAGTGCCCCCGGCGTGACTCGAACACGCGGCTCAGGGATTAGGAATCCCTTGCTCTATCCACCTGAGCTACGGGGGCATTTTTATTAAATTTTAATAATCTTATTACAATTCTCTTGGCAAAAGCAAGCCCAAATGTGGCCGGGTATTGTATCATTTCTTGGGTCAGGGAGGAGAAATGGGATACGCTATCGAGTTAATGTAAGTGAGAAAGAAATAAACTGATAAGGGGTACCCCTTGTTCCCCGCAGTAATTAAAAGTATAGATCAAGCCTTTAAAGTTTTAAAGAGCTTTGAAGCTGGTGAATGGGAAGGGTTTTATAAAACAGCTACACGCCTGGCGGAGCTGATCTTTTTAACTGCAGCACTATAGTACTTCTCTTCTTTTTGCCTTCTGCGCTTAGCGCTATGCTCCTGCTTTTGCTTTAACACTAAATACCCGCCACTTATTAAGCCATTTATTAATGAGAGCAAATTATATTTTACTTCGTATTGTATCGACTCAGAAATATATTGAATATGTTTTAAGTTCGGTTCTTAACGACAAATAAAATTTTTCGCCCCCTCACTCTCTCCCCACAGTCTCACTGGGGAGAGGGGCGGGGTGGAGACATGACCCTAAGTTAAAGTCATGGCGAGGTCCCCCCAATTGATACGTGGGGAAAAAACCCATGTGGCCCACGCTTTTCGAGCTTACTATTACAAAATGATTGATAAAAAAATTACAATATTTAATGTTCTCATTAATAACTATGAACCTTTTGGCCTCTTTTTCAGAGATTTTAAAGTTTCTTGCAGGAGAATACCTTCTAAAAGACCAGAGTCCACAACGATCAATCTTTGGCGGTGGAAAATAGCCATTAAGTTTATGATGATCGCCGCACCGGCTATAATTAGATCCTCTCGCCCTTTTTCTAACCCGGGAATTTTAAGTCTCTCTTGGGCTGGTAGAGAGACTAATATTGCATAAATTTTTTTGATCCGTTCAATCCTTAGAGAATAATTATTGATCTTTTGCGGATCGTAAACAGTTAACTTCTGATCAATGGCCGCTAAAGTAGTTATAGTTCCCGCTGTGCCTATAAGGGTAGACCCTGAGCTCGGGGTTAGGCCTCGATTACGAAATGCAGCATATATTTTATTTAAAACTCTGCCAATATGCTTATTTAACAGAGTCTCCTCTCTCTTCTCCGGTGGATCATGGGCCAAGAATTTTTCGCAGAGAGCTACCGCGCCTAAATTTACACTTTGGACATGCTTAAATTGATTATGATGGATCCAGACAATTTCTGTGCTCCACCCTCCGATATCTACGAGCAAACAATCCTGCTCAGGCTTTTCTTTTCGCCCCCAGAGCACACCCTTAAGCATGAGCTGCGCTTCTTCTTCCCCGGTAAGAATATGCAGATTAAGCCCTGTTTGTCGGTAAATCCTCTGGCGAAATTCTTCTCTATTTCGGGCCTCACGCATTACCCCCGTGCCCACGATTATAATTTGAACAACTCTCTCTTGGCTTAATAATTTTTGAAAAATCTTTAGGGCCTCTAAAGTGCGCTCCATAGCTTTAGCGTCCAGACCTTTATCTTTAGCGTAACTTCCGCCCAAACGGGTAATAATTCTTTCGCGGTGCAGAGCACGCAATCCTCCTGCTTCATTTTGCTCCGCCAGCAGCAGACGCACCGTATTAGACCCCACATCTATCGCTGCCAGACGCTTAAAGGACATACCTCGATCCTTTAAGAATCAGTATTCAAGAAATGCCAATGAGGTAGATAAAAGATGATATAAGGTGGAATATTCTCCTTCCAACCTTGGAAAATATTGTGGAGGGTTTTTTGGAGGAGTAATTCCCAGAGGGAGAATTTCTTTTTTTCGGGGTAGATAATTTCTGGTTCTCCCTTGATGCCTACTAATTTAGCCGCCAAAGAAATGGTATCTTCTAAGTTTCCCAACTCATCGATTAAACCCAAGGTCTTAGCTTGATCACCGGTAAAAATTCTTCCGTCAGCCAATAGGCGCACTTTTTCAATAGGCATTTGCCTTCCTTCAGCTACGGCCCGAATGAACTGCTCATGCACATTGTCCAATACTTCTTGGAGCAACTTCCTCTCTTCTTCCGTCATAGGTCGCATAGGTGAGCCAATATCTTTGTGTTTTCCGCTTTTAATTATGGTAGGTTTTAAGCCAATTTTGCGCAGGAGTTCTTCGAAATTCAAAGTCTCAGCAATCACTCCTATAGAACCTGTTATGGAGCCTGGATTGGCCACAATCTTCTCCGCCGCGCAAGCAATATAATATCCTCCCGAAGCCGCAGTCGATCCCACAGAAGCTAAGACTTTTTTTTCGCGCTGCACTTTTTTGACTTCGCTATAGATCTCCTGGGCGGGTCCCACTGCTCCCCCTGGCGAATCAATACGCAGGACGATCGCTTTAATTTTCTCATTCTTGCGAAATTTGATGAGCTTCTCGATGATTGGTTGAGAATCTAAAATTACTCCTCTAATTTCAATGATGGCAATTTTTTCTTTGCCAAAAAAACTTTCTTCGCGAGTGGCCAAATACGAGAGGGCTAAAATACTACCAATAAAGATGCCCAAAAGGATTAAGAAAACTGCCATCCCTAATAAAATAGGGTGTTTCCGCATCCTTTATTGCTACTCCTTTTTCAATTATTGTTCCTTGATCTGCTCACTTTCTCGAGCCCTTCTTTCTAAGCCCTCCTTGAGCATCCGGCCAAAGTCAGAAGTGTCTTCCTCGTAATTCAAAACCGGGCTTTTACGGCTGGAACGGCTCGAGCCACGATTTAGCGCTTTGAAGCTTAAACCAATCTTGTGCTTTTTGGGATCAACATTAATAATTAATGCTTGCACTTCCTGGCCTTCTTGCACCACATCAGCCGCTTTCTCAACCTTTTGCAGGCTCATTTCTGAAACATGCACTAACCCTTCTATTCCCGGTTCCAGTTCCACAAATGCACCAAAATTCGTTAGGTTGGTTACCTTTCCTTTTATCGTTTGACCTACTTTGTACCGGTGATGCACATCATCCCAAGGATTTTTTTGCATCTGCTTAATCCCTAGAGAAAACCTTTGATTCTCTTTGTCAATATTCAAGACAATAGCCTGAACTTCCTGTCCCTTTTTAAACATCTCGGCAGGATGCTTTAATCGTTGGCCCCAAGACATATCGGATATGTGAACCAGGCCATCAATGCCTTCATCTATGCCAATGAATATCCCAAAATCGGTTATGCTTTTGATTCTTCCTTGAATTTTTGTGCCCACTGGATAACGTTCCGCAATTGTGTCCCAAGGATTTGGAGTTGCTTGCTTCAAACCCAGAGAAATTCTTTTTTGCTCTTGATCGATACCCAAAACCATAACTTCCACTTCGTCACCTATCGAAAGAATCTTGGCCGGATGTTTAATCTTTTTGGTCCAGGACATCTCCGAGACATGAACTAATCCTTCTACACCATCCTGAAGTTGGATAAAGGCCCCGTAATCGGTTAGGGAAGTTACTTTACCTTTAACCTTCGCCCCTGCAGGAAATTTTTGGGGAACACTTTCCCACGGATCAGGCATAGTCTGCTTTAATCCTAAAGAAACGCGCTGATTTTCTCGGTCAAATTGTAATACTTTTACTTTTATCTTGGATCCTACTTTAAGCACTTCTGAGGGATGGTTAATTCTTCCATAAGACATATCTGTAATATGCAGCAAACCATCTATTCCACCCACATCAATAAAAGCCCCATAATCTGTAATATTCTTTACGACTCCTTCAATTATCTTTCCTTCGGCCAGGTTCTCTAAAGTTTTTTGTCTTTGAAGTTCCCGCTCTTTTTCTAAGAGGACGCGCCGGCTGAGGACGACATTGGCGCGCCGTCGATTAAGTTTTATGATTTTAAATTTAAAAGTGCCGCCGATTAGCTTTTCTAAATTGCGGATGGGTTTAATATCCACTTGCGAACCGGGCAAGAAGGCCGTTATGCCGATATCGACATTGAGCCCCCCTTTTACGCGTGAGACTACTTTCCCTTCAATTACTTGGTCTTCATTCCAAGCGCGGCTGATTTCTTCCCATACCCGAAATTTATCAGCTTTCTCTTTAGAGAGGGTAACTAACCCAATTTCTGATTCCTTTCGTTCCACATATACATCAATTTCTTGTCCAGTATTTACCGTGAGATTACCTTGTTTATCCAGGCATTCTCGAATGGGCACCTGCCCTTCTGATTTAAAGCCTATATCTACGGTAACGAAGTCTGGACCGATTTGGATAACGCGCCCGCGAATAACTTCTCCCTCTCGAATTTCGTGGAGACTCTCGGCATAAAGTTCTTGAAAGTTTTCTCCTTCTCCTTCTTTAAGCAAATTTTCGTTCCCTTCTCCTTTTCCTTCACCTTGAGGACTATCCTCTATCTTCTCTATAGCCATCTCCTCCTCTTTTACTGCCATGTTACTTTTACCCCCTGACCTTTTTCCTACTTCCTAATATTCAGGCTTGAAATTATAGCATATTAAAAAAAAACCACAATATAATTATCCTCTAGCCGTCCAATAGCTTTAATTTTCCTCTTTCCTTCCGCTTTTATCTTTTTCCAAAGTAAGTTATTGCTATGGCGAGGCCGCGTAAATCCCTCTTCCTTAATTGAACCATTGTTTGAAAAATATTTATTCTTTTAAATCTCTTTCTATAATCTTTAGCATTAAGTCAACAACTTCTTGAGCGGTTAGTCTGGTAGAGTCAATGATAATAGCATTTGGAGCCGGCCGTAAAGGGGCTAAAGCTCTTTTTTCATCTTGAGCATCCCGCTGGCCAATTTCTCTAAGCACCTCCTCCATAGACACCTGAAAACCTTTAGCATTTAATTCCTCTTTCCTTCTTCGAGCCCGCTCCTCCTTTTGCGCTGTAAGAAAAAATTTAAATTTGGCCTGGGGAAAAACTACCGTGGTCGTATCTCTTCCTTCGGCAACTATTCGTCCCTGTTCTCCTAATTTTCGTTGAAGCCGAACCATTGCTTCCCTCACGGGTCGTTTAGTGGAGACTACCGAAGCTAACCAGCCAACTTCTGGGCGCCGAATTTCTGGGGAAATCTCTTCGCCGTCTAAATAGACTTTTTGTTCATCTCCCCCCCCAGCAAAAGAGATGCGCATTTGGGCGCAAATTTGCGCTAAGGCCTCTTCATCTTCAGGATCCACTTTAGCCCTTTGAACGGCCAAGGCCACCGCCCTATACATTGCTCCGGTATCCAAATAGAGATATTTTAATCTGCGCGCCAACATCTTGCTAACGGTACTTTTTCCTGCCCCGGCCGGGCCATCAATGGCAATTATTTCTTTTGTTTGATTATCACGATTAGACAGAAGTTTGGCGCCTCCTTTTCTTAATTTTTATCTTTTCTTAGCGTATTAGTCTAAAAAAATCAACGATTTTTTACCCTTTGCCCACCTGCCCTTTTTAAAATAATAAAATTAATTGCTAATTCCCTCACCTTATCTGGTTTGT
>FWPU01002835.1_pt1 | contig 46044 bp, 34 predicted proteins | sample 2228361 | NCBI WGS metagenome assembly FWPU01 (sample SAMEA103939777, study PRJEB20133) | metagenome
TTTTCCAAAGCTAACCTACAGGATCGGATAGAGAAAATCAATGTTATATAGTCGGATTACTTATGAAACCTTGTACTAGCGATGATGCTCGACCCTAGGCGATCGGCTTGCCGTCATTATACCTCAACTCCTCTGCTGCTAGCCGAGATCGGATCGGCCGTGGCGCTGGTTGTCCACGCCTGGCCGCGCGTCAAGCCAGCGGGGGCATGAAACGAAGCAGCATCATTTTCCTTTGAATCTATCCGCAAAGTTTCGGCACGGTCTCCTGACCAGCCAGAACCGTTTTTCAGATAGGCTCTTTATGTGCCTTCCGACAGACCCTTGCGGCCTTTATCTTTCGCGCGCGTCACCAACACTTTGTCCACCCGCAGCCGATCCATATCCACCACCTCAAAACATAGCCCTCCCCATTCGAAGCGATCCCCCGCCGTCGGGATGCGTCCTAACATCATCATCACGAAGCCTCCCACCGTCTCGTAGGCGCCCCGCTCCTGCTCGGGCAATCGATCCAGATCGAACAACTCACGCATCTCATCCACTGGCAACGCCCCATCCAGCAACCAGGAGCCATCCTCGCGCTGCACGATCTCCGGCTCATCCCAGGGCGCCGCCGATGGGATCTCCCCTACGATCGCCTCCAGGATGTCAAATAGCGTGACCAGTCCCTGGATGCTGCCGAACTCGTCGATGACCAGGGCCAGATGCCGGCGCGTCTCGCGCAGCAATTCCAGCACGCGCAGCGCCGCCATGCTCTCAGGGACAAATAGCGGCGGGATCAGCGCCTGACGCAGATCGATCGGCTGCCCGGCGACGGCGCGCGCCCAGAGGTCCTTGGCATTGACGATCCCCACCACGTTGTCCATGGCGCCTTCATAGATCGGGAACGCCGAATGGCCGCTGGCCGCCATCTGTCGCCAGATCTCCTGCGGCGGCTCGTCGATGTCAAACCACACGATCTCGGGGCGCGGGGTCATCAAGGTGCTCACACGCCGCTCTGCCAGACGAAAGACGCCCGTCACCAGATCTTTCTCTGCTTCCTCGAACACCCCAACTGCCGTGCCTTGGGCGATCATGATCTTGATCTCTTCTTCAGTTACAGGAGGCTCCGAGGATGGGCGCGCCCCGATCGCGCGCAGCAACAGGTCGGTCGATGCGCTGAGAACACGCACGGCCGGCGCCGTCAATTGTGACAGGACGTACATCGGGCGCGCCACGCGCGCTGCGATCGTCTCCGCGCGACTCAACGCCAACCGCTTGGGCGCCAGCTCTCCCATCACCAGCGAAAGATAGGTGATCAGCAACACCATCGCGCCGATCCCTATCTCGTTGGCATAGGGGACCAACCACCCGATCCGCCCCGCCGCCGCCGCGATCCGGTTGGCCAGGGTCGCGCCCCCGAACGCGCCAGCCAGGATGCCGATCAGGGTGATGCCGATCTGCACCGTCGACAGGAAAATGTTGGGCGCTTCGGCCAGCGCCAGCGCCGCGCGCGCGCCCCCATCGCCCTCATCCGCCGCTTGTTGTAGCCGCGCCTTGCGCGCCGAAACGATCGCCATCTCCGACATGGCGAACACGCCATTGGCTGCGATCAACAAGACGAGGATCAAAATCTCATACGCGATCTCCGTCATCGCCTCTCTCCTTCAGCCCATCGCGATCGCCCGCGATGCCAGCGCGCTCCAAGCCGCCCTTTGATCTTCATAGCGATGTGGCGTACAATCTCCCCACATTTCCGGTTCATGGGAGCCGATCGCCGCGTTCATGAGCCTGTCTGAACCAGAGAAACCCAACCTCCGGCAGGTGTCTTGACGGACGTTGCGTCCAACGCGACGCATCTTTCAAATGGGCCACGAGGCCATTATGGCGCGCTGTTTCATATGCTTCCATTGTCTCACATCGGGAGGGATCATGTCCATCGACGATCTACGCCGCCAGATCAGCGCCATCGGACGCCAGACGGTGACGCTGGGGCTGGTCAAAGCGAGCAGCGGCAATCTCAGCGCGCGCCTGCCGGACGCCGACGAGATCCTCATCACTCCCTCCGGCGAAGCTTTGGATGCCCTCGATCCGGCTGAGCTGGTCTGCCTGGGATTGGACGGCCAGATACGCTCCGGCGCGCGCCCTCCTTCCAGCGAATCGCTGTTGCATCTGGCCATGTACCGCCGCCATCGCGAGATCAACGCGGTCGTCCACCTGCACCCTCCGTTCGCTACCGTCGTCGGCACCGCCCTGGGCGCCGTGCGTCCCATGACCTTCGAGGGCCTCTACTACCTGGGCGAGGTCGGGATCGTGCCCCCCATCCTCCCCGGCAGCGAGGAACTGGCCCAGGCCGCCGCGCAAGCCGCCGACCGCAGCCGCGTCCTCGTCCTGCAGCACCACGGCTCCGTTTGCCTCGGCGCTGACCTCCAGGAGGCGCTCTATCGCTCGATCGAATTGGAGGAAACCAGCCGTCTGATCGTGATCGCCCGCGCCCTGGGCGCCGAAGCTTACCTGCCCGCCTGGGCCATCGAGGCCATGCAGGGCCGCCGCTACTGAGGCAGGGGCAAATGGGCAAACAGGCGAATCGGCGAGCAGGTGAATCAGCAGACGGATGTCCCTCCTCCGCCGATTCGCCCTCTCGCTGATTCGCTCTCTCGCTGACTCGCCCCCTCGCTGATTTGCCCCCCTTCCTTGACAGGATCCCCACAATATGGATGATCCTGCCAGCAACTTTCACGATTGCTCCACGGAGGCAAAACGCAATGGCTAAGACATACCAGATCGCTGTGATCGGCGGCGACGGCACCGGCCCGGAGGTAGTCCGCGAGGGCATGAAGGTCCTCGACGCGGCGGCCCATAAGTTTGGGTTCACGATCAACTGGATCCCCTACGACCTGGGCGGCGAACGCTACAAACGCACCGGCGAAATCCTGCCGGAAGGGGTCATCGCGGAGCTGAAACAACTGGACGCCATCTACCTGGGCGCCATCGGCCACCCCGACGTCAAGCCTGGCATCCTCGAGCGCGGGCTGCTGCTGCGGCTGCGCTTCGAGCTGGACCAGTACATCAATCTGCGTCCGGTGAAACTCTACCCCAATGTCGATACGCCGCTCAAGGACAAACGGCCCGAGGACATCGATTTCGTGGTCGTGCGCGAGAACACGGAGGGGCTATACGCTGGCGCTGGCGGCGTCTTGCGCAAGGGCACTCCTCACGAAGTGGCCACCCAGGAGTCGATCAACACGCGCATGGGGGTTGAGCGCTGCATACGGTACGCGTTCGAATATACGAAGAAGCGGGCCAAAGGGCACAAGCTGACCCTGTGCGGCAAGACCAACGTCTTGACTTTTGCCTTCGATCTGTGGGAGCGCGTCTTCTACGAGGTGGCGAAGGAATATCCCACCATCAAGACCGACTACGCCCATGTCGATGCCACCACGATGTGGATGGTCAAGAATCCAGAATGGTTCGACGTGATCGTCACCGACAACATGTTCGGCGACATCATCACCGACCTGGGCGCGATGATCCAGGGCGGGATGGGGATCGCCGCGGGCGGCAACATTAACCCGAACGGAGTGTCCATGTTCGAGCCGATCGGCGGCTCGGCCCCCAAGTACACCGGGCAGAACGTCATCAACCCTCTGGCCGCGATCTGCGCAGGCGGCATGATGCTGGAGACGATCGGCGAGGACGCTGCCGGCAAGGCCGTCGAACAGGCGGTGATCCGCGCCTTGAGCAGCGGTCGCATCAAGAGCCTGGCCGCTGGCAGGATGGGCATGAGCACCACCGAAGTCGGCGACCTGGTCGCCAGCCAGATATAGGGACATACGACCTGCAAAAGGTTCGCCACGGAGAAAGTAGAGACGTTGCCATGCAACGTCTCTACTTTCTCCTGCGTGCATGGATTGCTAGCGCGTCGGCTGCACCCTGCGCACCCCGATCGTCAGCCGATCTTCGTCGACCTTGTCCTCCTGCACCGCCTCCCCCGTCGGTTGCGCCGCCGCGGTCAACTCCAGGCTCAGCGTCTCCGTCCGGATCATCTCCGCGCAGGCCACGATCGCGCGCGCCAGGTCGCCTTCTGCCGCGTACTCGGTGACGACGCGATCCTCGATCGCGAAGCCCGCCTCCTTGCGCAGATTCTGAATCCGCCGGATCACCTCGCGCGCCAGGCCCTCTTGCAGCAACTTCTCGTCGAGAGCCGTGTCCACCGCGACCGTGATCCCCGCATCCGCCGCCACAGCCAGGCCCGTGCGCGGCGTTGTCTGGATCAGCACATCCTCCGGCGCCAGCTCCACCGTCTCCCCGTCGACGGCCAATGTCAACGGCTGGCCAGCGCGCAACTGACGCACTGCAGCCAGCGCATCGACCGCCGCCAGCGCCTGGCGCGTCGCGGGGAACCGCTTGCCCAGACGCGGCCCCAGTCGCCGGTTGTCCGGCAACAGCCGGTAAGCGACCAGCTCCGCCTCCTCGGACGTCATGATCAACGCTTTGACGTTCAACTCGTCGGCCACCAACGACTCGAGGTGCGACAGGCGCGCCCGCTGCGCTGGATCCGGCAACACCACGATCGCGCGTGCCAGCGGTTGTCGCAGCTTGATGTTCGCACCCTGGCGCGCGCTGTGCCCCAGCGTCACCACTTGGCGCGCCAGCGCCATGTCGGCCAGCAAGTCGATTGCCTCCGCCGCCAGCGCCACCCGCTCCGGCCACGCCGTGAGATGGACGCTGATCGGAGCCTCAGCATCCACTGACCGCGCCAGGTTCTGGTAGATCGCTTCAGCCAGGAAGGGCGTGAACGGCGCCAACAGCCGCGCCAGCGTGACCAGCACGCTGTACAAGGTGTCCAGCGCCGCCGGCTCTCCTTCCCAGAAACGCCGTCGCGAGCGCCGCACATACCAGTCGCTCAGGTCGGCGACGAACGCTTCGATGAGCTGCGTCGCGCCGTACGCGTCGAAATCTTCGAGGCGGTCAGTCACGCCGTTGACGACCTCTCCCAGTCGCGCCGCGATCCATCGATCCAGGGGGTCCGTCCCCGCCAGCGCTGGCTGCGCCCGCCAGTCCGGCGGCTGCCAGGCTGGCGCCAGGTTGGCGTAGGTCGCCAGGAAGGCATACACGTTCCAGAGAGGCAGGATGAAGCGCCGCCGTACCTCATCGGCTACGTGGTAGCCAAACAGCAGGTTCGCCTCCGGCCGGTGCGCGCAGTACATCCAGCGCATCGTATCGACGCCGATCGAGTCCGCCGCCTCGTTGAACTCGATCATGTTCCCGCGCGACTTGTGCATCTCGGTGCCGTCTTCAGCCAGCAGGGTAGCATAGCCAAGGACGGCCAGGAAGGGAGGGCGACGTTCCAGCACCGTGCTCATCGCCAGCATCGAGTAGAACCAGTTGCGGAATTGCCCTGGGAACGATTCAGTGATGAAATCGGCCGGGAACCACTTCTCCCAATACGCCCGGTCACGACGATACCCCAGCGTCGAATAGGGGACGATGCCAGCGTCCAACCATGGGTTGCCGACATCCAGGATGCGGCTGGCCAGCGCGCCGCAGCGCGAGCAACGGACCTTGACAGCGTCGATCCAGGGCCGATGCGGCGTATGACCGGCGAACACGTCCCATCCCTCGACAGCGCGCGCCTGTAGCTCCTCCTCGTCCCCGATCACGTCGAAATGGCCGCACGCGTTGCACTCCCAGATCGGCAACGCCAGACCCCAGTAACGTTTCTTGGAGATCATCCAATCGTGCATGTTGCGCAGCCAATCCAGCTCGCGCTCCAGGCCGAACTCAGGGATCCAGCGAATCTGCTTCGTCACCTCCATCATCTGATAGCGCAGCTCATCCATCGAGATGAACCACTCGTCGACCAGGCGGAACACCAGGGGGGTATGGCAACGCCAACACTCCGGATACCGGTGAGAATACGGCTCCAGGCGATAGAACAGCCCCTTCCGCTTCAGATCCTCGATGATCGGCTCGGCCACCGTCGCCACATCGCGGCCGCTCAGCCAGGCGAAGCCATCAATGTAGATCCCCGACTCGTCCAGCGGCGCGATCCTGGCCAGCCCATACTCCTTCCCGAGCTGGAAGTCCTCGGCGCCGCACCCTGGCGCGATATGGACGATCCCCGTCCCTTCCTGCTCTCCTACCGCGTCCCAGGCGATCACGCGATGCTGCGACGGGGCATCGGCGGCCTGCACGGCCGGCAGCTCGTCGAAGGGGCCTTCATAAGTCCACCCGACCATCTCCGCCCCACGCAGCGTCCCCAGCACCTCGTAACGGCCGCGCAACGCCTGGCGAGCCGCGCCCTCGCCCACGTAATAGATCCATTCCCGCCCGTCGTCGTCATGCTGACGCACGCGCAGGTAGGTCAGGTCCGGCCCCACCGCCGCCGCGACGTTGCTCGTCAACGTCCATGGCGTCGTCGTCCACACCAGCAACGCCTCGCCGGGCCACTCACGCAGCGGGAACCGCACCGTCAGGCCAGGGTCCACGCGATCGACATAGCCCTCAGTGACGATCTCATGCTGGCTGATGCCGGTGCCACAGCGGGTGCACCACGGCATCACATCGGTGCCCTTGTACAGCCAGCCATTCTCCCAGCATTTCTTGAGGAAGCTCCAGATCTGATAATTGTTCTCGTTCGAGAAGGTGAAGTACGACCCGCCCAGCTCCGGCAGCCCCAGCCGCCCGATGATCTGCTCGACGCTGTCCGTCACCGGACCATAGGGTCCCTCCACTGTCACCACTTGCTGCGGATCTTCGTCCAGCCTGTCGCGCAGCCAGCGCAACTGCTCCGGCCGATTCCAGTCCATCCAGTAACCGAGGCGGATCGACTGCTCCGTCTGCACTGCCGCATACGTCAGCACGCGCTCCTTGCACAGCTTGACGAAGCGATCGATGCCGAACGCCTCGATGTCGCGCTTGGACTCGAACCCCAGGTCGCGCTCGACATTGACCTCCACCCACAGCCCTTGACAATCGAAGCCATTTTGCCAGCGCTGATCGAATCCCTGCATCGCCTTGAAGCGCTGATAAAGATCCTTATAAGTGCGCCCCCAGGCGTGATGAACCCCCATCGGGTTGTTGGCTGTGATCGGCCCGTCGATGAACGACCAGCGCGGCTTCCCCGCGTTCTGGCGCCGCAACCTCTGGAATGCCTGCGTCTCGTCCCAGAACCGCAGCAGCTCGCGCTCCATCGCTGGGAAATCAACCTGATTGGTGACTGGCTGGAATCTCGTTCCCATACCTCCCCCTTGTTCTGTTCCTGTCCTCTAGACAGCGAGACGCTTCCCGCCTTTCGCTCCAGATACCCCACGATCACAAGCGGATCGTCTTCCACGCGCCGCGCCGGAAGCGCAGAAAGTTGAAGCTGCCGCGAAAGATCAGATCCGCCGCCATGGCGACCCATGCGCCGATCAATCCCCAGCCGAGCGTCAACGCCAACAAGATGCTCAGCGGCACGCGCACCGCCCACAGCCCCAGCCCCGTCACGATCATCGGCCCGCGCGTATCCCCGGCGCCGCGCAGCGCCCCCGCAAAGATCATCGTGCTCGCCAGGATCGGCTGCACGAACCCGACCAGGCGCAGCGGCCCTGTCGCCAGGGCGATGACCTCGGCGTCGTTGGTGAAGACGCTGACGAGCGGCCTGGCGAAGAGGATGAAGAGGACCCCCATCGCTCCCATCACCAGCGCGCCCAGACGATAGGCCAGATATCCATGTTCCTCGGCTCGTCGCGCGTCGCCCGCGCCCAACCCCTGGCCTACCAGCGTCGTCGCGGCGATGGCAAAGCCGAAGCCCGGCGAGAACGACAGCGACTCCGCGTTGAGAGCGATGGCGTGCGCGGCGTAGGCGGTCGTACCCAACGCGGCGATCACGCGCGCAAAAGAGATCTGCCCCAATCGCATCAGCATCTGTTCGATCCCAGCCGGCAATCCCACGCTGAGGATCTGGCGGATCGTCTGCCAGTCCGGCGGCCACAGCCAGCGCCGCAAGCGTAGCCCGGAGCGTCCACCCAACAGCAGCGCGACCACCACCACGCCCCCCAGGCTGCGCCCGCAGGCTGCCCCCAGCGCCGACCCTAAGACGCCCAGCCGCGGCAGCCCTGCGACGCCGTTGATCAACGACCAGGCGACGATGATGTTGATCAAGTTCACCAGCATCATCACGCGCATCGGGGTGCGCGTGTCGCCTGCCCCGCGCAGGCAAGCGTTGCCGATGAACATCAACGTCGAGAGCAGAAACGTGAACGCAACCGTGCGCAGATACAGCGTCGCCAACCCCAGCGCGTCCGGCTCCGCCCCCATCGCTGTCATCGCCTCCTGCGCCCGCGCGACCCCCAAGACCGTGCTGGTCACGCCGATCAGGCCCCCGACCAGGAAAGATTGCTGCAAGACGCGGTTGGCTCGTTCCCCATCGCGCGCCCCGACCGCTCGCGCGATCAGGGCCGTGCTCCCGACCGCGATCGCCCCAAAGAGGACGTTCGCCATCATCACGATCTGATTCGCCAGGCCCACCGCGGCCAGCGGCGCCGCGCCCAGGTGCCCCACCAGAAACGTGTCCACGATCCCCACCGTCATATTGAGCACCTGCTCCCCTACCGCCGGCAGGGCCAGATTGAGCACATCCTGATACGCCGACGGCTGTCTCCTCACGGCGCTGACCACCCCCTCGCTCGTTTGATCCTCCTTGATCCCTCGTCAATCGTCAATCGTCACTCCTCACCCATCACCCATCAATCGCGATCACCAACCGCTTATTGATCCTCCCCTTGCTCTTATAATCCACCACGCGTATCGCCCCCACCTCGCGCGTATTGGCAACGTGTGTGCCGCCGTCCGCCTGGAGATCGAGGCCGACGATCTCGACGACGCGCACCTCGCGGATCCCCTCCGGCAACAGGTTGATCTTGGTGCGGATCAGATCGGGAATCTGGAACGCCTCTGCGCGCGGCAGAATGCGCACGCGCACCTCGCGCGCGGCGGCGATCTCGGCGTTCACCCGGGCCTCGATCTCATGCGCCAGCTCGGCCTGCATGCGTTCGAACTCGAAATCCATGCGCGCCTGCCCTGGCTCCATGTTGCCGCCCGTCACCAACGCGCCGTAATCCCGGAAGATCGTGCCGCAGAGGACGTGCAACGCCGTGTGCGTGCGCATGAGCCGGTAACGTCGTTCCCAATCGAGCCGGCCCACCACCGGCGCGCCTACCTGCGGCAGCTCGCCCCCTTCCTCGAGGATGTGCCAGATCTCATCCCCCTGCCGTTTGATCCCCGTCACGGCGCTCGTCTGGCCCTCCCACTCGATCCAGCCGAGGTCATGCGGTTGCCCCCCGCCGCCGGGATAGAACGCCGTGCGATCGAACATCACCGCACGATTGGCCGCATCCGCTGCGACCACGCGCGCCTCGAACTCGCGCACATAACTATCGGTCATATAGAGCAGCTCTGTCACCGTCCTCCCCTCCGCATAAAAAAGTCCTCGTCCCCTGGCGTCACCCCACCAGGGGACGAGGACCTCTCACGGACCCCGCGGTACCACCCCTCTTCACGCGAACTGCGCGCCCTCGTTGGAGGACCAGCATCCCCCTGCGGACGATAACGGGCCGCTTTCCCGGCCAGGCCTACTACCTCCGATCGCCGATCGGACGGGTTCAGTTGGCGGCTCCGGAAGGATTTTCAGCGGGGGCGCGCGTCTGGCTTCCACCATCCCAGGCTCGCTGCAATCGCACACAGCCGCTTACTCGTTTCCATCATCGCCTTTGGGCGCGGCCACTATACCACGCGCCCCTATCCATGTCAAACAGACGATTCCAGGAATACGAGCTGGTCCCCTACCTGGACGCCCGACGCGCGCGCTGCCCCCGCCGGCAGTTCGATCACGTAGCGCGCGCGAGCGCGCGGGCGCCCCAGCCGCCACGGCCGCATGTTCTCGTCCACATCCACCACGCGATCCTCACGATCCACATACACCACATCGATCGGATACTTCATAAACCACATGTGAATCCCCTTGCATGGCCGGATGACCAACCCCTCGCCAGCCTGCAAAGGCGGCGCCCCAATCAGGCCGCGCCCGCGCGTCAGGAAATTGTCGGCCACGCGCACCCGGCTGGCGACCGTAGTCCCTCGTGTCTGATCCAGAATCTGCATCGCCTTGCACTCTCCCTCGTCACTGCGAATACCACGACGTCGCGGACGCCCTTCTGCCAACCCGCAGGCGCCCTGCGTTCAGCGATCTTTACCGCCGACGCGGCCTTCCGTCATCCAACCCGAAGATCTCCGGCCCCAGATGGATATGATACCGCTCGATCTTCTCCATCGCCTTGGGACGCAGCCCGGTGGGCCGCAGCCTTCCGACGATCCTGTCCCCGTCCATCCCCTCCTCGACGAACTCGAAGACGTCCTGGAGCAAGATCATGTCCCCCTCCATCCCCAACACCTCCGTGATGCGCACGACCTTGCGCGAGCCATCGCGCAGGCGCTCGGCGTGCACGATCAGGTCGATCGCAGAGGCGATCTGTTGACGGATGGCTTTGAGGGGGAGGTCCATGCCGGCCATCATCACCATCGTCTCGATGCGCGCCAGGGTATCGCGCGGGCCATTCGAGTGCGCTGTCGTCAATGAGCCATCGTGGCCGGTGTTCATCGCCTGCAACATATCCAACGCTTCTCCCGCGCGCACCTCGCCGACAACGATCCGCTCCGGGCGCATGCGTAACGCATTCACCACCAGATCGCGGATGGTCACGCGCCCCTTGCCTTCGATGTTGGCCGGCCGCGACTCCAACCGCACCACATGCTCCTGCTTGAGCTGCAGTTCCGCCGAGTCCTCGATCGTGATGATGCGCTCATCCGGCGGGATGAACGCCGACAGCACGTTCAAGAGCGTCGTCTTGCCCGAACCGGTGCCTCCCGAGACGACGATATTGAGTCGCGCTTTGACCGCCGCCTCCAGGAACTTGGCCGCCTCCGCCGACAGCGACCCATTGCGGATCAGATCATCTACTGTGAACGGGATCTTGGCGAACTTGCGGATGGTGATGCACGGCCCCACCAAGGAAAGGGGTGGGATGATGGCATTGACGCGCGACCCATCCGGCAAGCGGCCATCGACCATAGGCGAACTCTCGTCGATGCGCCGCCCCAATGGCGCCACGATCCGCTCGATGATGCGCAAGACGTGATCGTCGTTCTCGAAGGTGATGGGCACGCGCGCCAGTTTGCCATTGCGCTCAATGTAGATCTGCTTGGGACCGTTGACCATCACCTCGCTGATCGTGTCATCTTCCAGCAAAGGCTGGATCGGCCCATATCCCAGGATCTCCGCCAGGATCAGCTCGAACAGCCGCTGCCGCTCGTTGCGGTTGAGCACCAAGTTGGCCTCAACCAGCGCGTCGTTATAGATCGGTTCGATGACCCGACGCGCCTCGTCTGGGCTGGCCAGGTTGAAGGAGGGACTGACCTCGTTCACCAACCGCTGCTGCACCCGCTGTTTGACGGCTACGTACGCTGGCGGCAACGATGGCGGCGGCGCTGGCTCGCTCTGTGGCATGGGCGCCGGCGCGCGCGGGGGTTCTAGCGGCGGCCTCGCCACCGTCGGCGCGCTCACTCGATCGTTGTTGTTGCTGCTGCGGCTGAATAGTGACATCGTCTCCCCCTCACCAATCGTCAAGGCTGAACCAGATTGCTGGCCTTGATCCACACCGGATCCCAGTCGTTGTACTGATTGGCGCTGATGTTGCGTTGCTCGCTGCCATCGCGCCGCATGATCCAGATCTGCCAGTTGCCCGCCTCGCGGTTCGACCAGAAGGCGATGAACTGGCCGTCGGGCGACCAGGTGGGATGTTTGTCCCACTGCCAGTCGTTGAATGTCAACTGGCGCGGCTGCGGATGCTCTTCCCGTTCCTCAGCGCTGATCACCCAGATCTCGTCGTTGCCCGTCTTCTGCGAGGTGAAGGCGATCAGATCTCCCAGCGGCGACCAGGCGGGCTGGTAGTTGATCGAGCTATTGTCCAACAACTGGCGGCGCAATTCCCAATTGCTGGGCAGATCGTAACGCCAGACGTACAACGGCGTCGAGTTCTTATCGCCTTCGTTGTACACGCGCCGCGTGCCGTCGGGCGAATAGGCCTCGCGCTCTTCCATTTTGGCGAGGAAGCCCGGATCGCTCACTGGACGGGCGTCGCTGCCATCGGGGCGCATCACGTAGACCTCATCGACCCCATTGCGATCCGTGCGGAAGGCGATCCACCCCTGGTAGGCAGCTAACGGCAAGGGAGTCGGCGTCGGCGTCGGGGTGGCCGTCGACTCGGGCGGCGGCGTCGGCGTAGCCGTCGGGATCGTCAGCGGCGTCAGGCGCTCGATGGCGTCGCGCGCCTCGCTGACATCGGCGACCGCCAGGCCAGCCGCTCGCTGATAGCGCTCGATCGCCAGATCGAACTGCTCGGCGGCCTCGTAGGCCTTGCCCTGTTCCAGATAGACCCGATAAAGGTCCTCGGCGACTGTTCCTGCCAGCAGGCGCGGGGCCTGGGTATAGACCGGCTCCAGGTAGCGCGCCGCCGCATCCCATTCGCCCGCCTGCAAGTGCGTCCGCCCCTGCACGTAGGAGGCGAGCTGGTTGCGCAGGGTGGAGGCTCTGCTGTCGCGCGGGCGCAGGCTCAACGCCCGATTGAGCAGGCTGACCCCCTGATCCGCCGCGCTCTCGCCGTCGCTTCCCATATCCGGCTGCTGGGCGAGGGCTACCGCCTGGTTGACATAGCTCTCGAACAGCCTGTCGGCCACCTCTTCTTTGCGAAACTCCAGGTCCAGATTGCGCACCGCCTCATAAGCGGCTGCCGCCGCCGCCCACTGGCGCGCGGCAAAGGCCTGGGTTGCCTCTTCGTACGCGCGGCCGACCTCATCGCGCCGGCGCAGGATATTGATGCGCTGCACGACATCGGCGTAATCCGGCGCTTCGGCATACAATTCCTGGAATGCTTCCAGCGCTCCCTGCGTATCGCCCGCCTGCTCCAACGCCACGGCCGCCTCGTAGCGCTCGGCCAGGGCCAGGCGCTCCTCGGCGATCGTCAGACCTTCGCGCGCCGGGATGCTATCGGGCGCCTGCTCCAGGAGCTTGCGGAAAGACTCCGCCGCCCGCGTGTACGCGCCAACGACGAGCGCCTGTTGTCCCTCCTGTAGCAAACGCGCCTGCTCCGACAGACGCGCCTGCTCCGCCTGCGCCGGCGCGATCAGGCGCGTGTAGGCCAAAACCACCGCCGCCATCGCCAGCAAAGCCATGCCCACCACCAGGAGACGGCGTAGAAACGGCATCACCTGCGGCAACAGCCGACGCAGTCCTCCACGCGGGCGTCTTCGCTCCAGATTCGCTTTGAGACGGGCATGCTCCTCGAGCGCTTGCAGCTCAGAGCGCTGGGGATACTTCTGACGCAGGTTCGCCAACGCTTGCAGCGCCTGATCCCACTCGCCCACCTGTAAGTGCTGGACGGCGGCCTGATACTCCTCATCCAGTTCCAGAGCGATCGGCGAATTGATCGGGAAAGAGACCATCAGATCCCCCTAGATCGATCCAAATGCCTGCATGATCCGCGGCACGGCTGGGCCTAAGATCACCGCGAACAGCGCAGGGAAGATGAAGAGCACCAGTGGGAAGATCATCTTGGTGCCCGCTTTGCGCGCTTGCTCTTCGGCGCGTTGCCGCCGACGCATGCGCAATTGGGCCGACTGCACATGCAGGATATCGGCGATGCTGACCCCCAGGCGATCCGCCTGCACCAACACGGCGACGAACGCATGGACCTCAGGGACATCTGTGCGTTCGGCCATGTGGCGCAGCGCCTCGGCGCGACGGATTCCCATGCGAATCTCGCCGACCACGCGCCGGAACTCGCGGCTCAGATCGTTATCCCACTTCTCGCCCACTTTGAGCAGCGCAGCGTCGAAGCCGAGGCCGGCGTCGACGCAGATCGTGAGCATATCCAGGGCATCCGGCAGCGCCCTGAGGATGGCCGTCTGTCGTCGCTTGATCCGGCTGTTGAGCCACATCCCCGGCAGGAGTTGGCCAGCCAGGCCAACCGCCACCGAGAACAGGATCGCTGGCGCGGGGGGCAGATCGCCGCGGCGAAAGAAATAGAAGGCGGCCAGAAGCCCCACAAACAGGCTGGACAAGACCTTCAAGCCCACAAAGTCGATCGGGCTGAGGCCGCCTGGATGGCCCGCCACGATCAGCCGGCGAGCGATCTCTTCCATGTTGCTGGCCGGCGTGATCCTCCCCATCCAGGCCAGCAGCCAGCGCAACATCGGCTTCAGGATGCGCTCACGCAGCGGCTGGCGCAATTCCATCTCGGCCGCCGTCGTCGGCACACTCACGTATGTCGCCAGCCGCTCTTGGATGGAGGCCGCGCGCTGCCTGCTGCTGTAGAGGGTCAACCACACCAGTAGCAGGCTCGACGCGACCAGACAGCTAATCAGGAATGGAGACGCCTGGGCCATGGCACGCTCCCTCAGAAGTCCTGGTTGAGGATCGCCCGAATCATCAGATTGCCCATCACCATCATCGCCAGCGCGATGCCCGGGATGAACAGCCAGCGCGGTTGGAAGATCGTCAGCATATACTCTGGGTTGATGATCATGATCGCCGTCCCCAATAGGAACGGCATCGCGCTGAGGACCCAACCGGTCATGCGCTGCTGGGCGGTCAATACGCTGATCTCCCCCTTGATGCGAATCCGCTCCCGGATCGTGGAGCTGATCGTCTCCAGCGTCTCGGCCAGATTGCCGCCCACCTCGTGCTGGACATTCACGGCCGTGACCACGAGCTCGAGGTCATCGCTGTCCACTCGCTGCACCAGATGCGCCAGGGCGTCCGGCAATGAAAACCCGAGCGCCGTCTCGCGCACGACGCGCGCGAACTCCTCCGCCGAAGGGTTGGGCATCTCCTGCACGACCATCTCCATGGCGTGCAGGAAGCCATAGCCTGCGCGCAGGGAGCTGGTAAGCAGGTTGAGCACATCGGGCAACTGATCCTGGAACGCCTTCAAACGCTGACTTTGCAGACGCCGCAGGTAGAGACGCGGCGCCTGCGAGGCGATGATGGCCAACGCCACGCCCGGGATCATCTGTCGCGTGAGGACCACGCCCGCCAAAAATGCGAGGACGACCAGTCCAATGTTGAGCATCATGAACTCGCCAGGAGTCAATTTGACATTGGCGCGCGCCAGCTCGGTCGCCAGCCGACCAGCCGCCTTCGATTGCGCCAGGCGTTGCCCCACCCGGCTGGCGACCTGGCGCCCGGACACGCCACCCTTTTCCTGGCCAGTCACAGGCAATGGCACCGCTTCCAGGCGCGACTCGATCTTGGCGGCTGTGCCGGTCAGGCGGTAGATGCCGAAGAAAAAGGCAAGCACCGCGACGAAGATCAGAGCTGGGATGATCCATATCATCTGGACGCCGCTCCGTTTCTCAGAAGATGCCCAGCAGGCCGCGCAAACGGCCGGAGATCGTGCGTACTCCCTCGCCGGGCTGCGCCGTCGCGCCGCGCTCGCCCCGTCCTTGAACCTCTTGGGCCAACAGGGCCACCGACTGGGCGACGGGGCTGCGCGGGTGGCTCAAGACCAAAGGGATGCCCTGATTGACCGAGTACGTCACCAGCGAGACGTCATCGGGGATCATGAATGGATCGCCCAACCGCAGGCGTTCCTGGAGATGCTGTTGGGTGATGCCTCCGCGGGCCGTCGCGCGATTGACCACCACCCGTAAGCGCTCGATCGGATAGCCATGGCCGCGCGCGCTATCGACGAACATGGCCGTGCGCTGCAAGGCCGGCATCTCGGGCACCGTCACCAGCAAGACGCGATCGGCATGCTGCAAGATCACCGTCGTGTAGGGGTCGGTGAGCGGCCCACCGTCAATCACCACAAAGTCAGCCGCGCCGCGCGCCAACCGCAAGATACGATCGAACCCATCGGCGTCAGGCGCCTTTCCATCGTTCAATTGATAGGGCGCCAGGAGCACGCGCAGGCCGCTGGTGTGCCTCAGCAACAACGCCTCGAAGAGCGCCATGTCCGCGTCCGACGCATCCGGCCCAAGATCGGCCAGCGTGGAGGTAGGCACCAGATTCAACATCGTGTCCAAATCCCCCAACGCCTGCCGTCCTTCGATCAAAATCACCTCTTTGCCCGTCTGTTGGCGCAGCGCGAGAGCCAGGTTGACGGCGATCGTGGAACGGCCCACCCCTCCCTTCGGGCTGAGCACAGCCAGGACCTGGCCGCCCGTCCGCGCGCGACCATCCGCCGCGCCCGCTGTGGGCGCGCTCCCGAGCTGGGCGCGTCGCTGCGCCTCCAGGGCGTATACCTGGCGAATGGCGGCGCACAACTCCTCATCGCTGAACGGCTCAGACACGAACGCGCGCGCGCCAGCGCGCAACGCCTGTTGCGCCGCGCCGTCCTCGCGCGGGCAGATCGCGATCAGCGCGGCGTCCGGCGCCAGCGCTGACAGGCGTCGCAACGGCTCCGGCGCGCGCGCCAGCGATTCGCTCACGAGCACGATATCCGGCGCCGCCCGCTGAACCTGCTTGAGCGCGCCTTCCAGATCGCGTACCAGCCCCGCGATCGCGCAATCGGGCTGGGCGATCAGGATGGTCAACAGCCGTTCCGTCAGCTCCTGCCGATCGCTCACGATGAAAATGCGGATGATTGGCTGGTCCATGACCTATTGCCCTCCCGTCACGCCAGACGATTTCACGGTGAAGCGATAACGATCCGCCATGTAAGGCAGGTCGACCGTCTCGGCCTCCAACAACTGGTCGCTGGTCGGCGCGCGCAAGGCGATATCCATGATCGCGCCGGAGTCTTTGAGGAACTTGAGAGTTAATGCATCTTGCGCGCTCACTGCGAACAGCAAAGCCCCTTCGTTGGTCAGCGTCACGCTTTGATCGTCCTTGGCGTTCGTCGGCGAGCCGCCCAACGCCGGGGGCAACGCCATCGCGGCGATCTCCAGATTCTGGATCGCGTTCAGGGTGACGATCTGTTCCGCCTGCGACCCGCCCACATCGAGCGAGAACAACAGATTGACCCTGTCCCCTGGCTTGAGCGCGCCGATCCGGCTCATCAGGTCGCTCGCGGGCAGGGCCAACACCACCATGTCCTCGGGCATCGTGAACGCCAGATCGCGCCCCTTGATCGTCGGATCGACCAGGCGCTTCGTCAAGATGACCTCGCCAGCGGCGATGTCCTGCCGCGAGATCTTGCCAACGACGTCCACCAATGAGACCGCCGCCCCCGCTGGCGCCAATTCCGTTGGGACTTGCTTGATGGACACCTGCGCCTCGTTGATCACCGAACGCAAAGGGATGTCCTGAACGGCGACCACGACCGGGCTGAGCGACACTTCCTGCGCCTGGGCAGCCGCCTCGGTGGCCTGGGCCAGGAGGCGAAAGGTCAATACGCCAGCCATGAGGGCGAGCAAGACGCCGGAGGTTAACCAAAGCATGCCACGTTTTCGCTGCATATTCCCACTCCCTATCCCACGTCAGCGAAGATGTGCTTCATCGACGTGTCACCATACGAGCGGCAAGAGACGCCAGCGCACCCGGCGCGCGTACACCTCGTAGCCGTCGATCAAGGCCTCCTCATAACGGATGCGCACCACGACCAGGATGAGAGCGCCGACAAGCACTGCCAGGTTGCGCCACGACCAATTGCCCAGCAGATAGCCAACGTAGAACGACAGCTCGGCCGCGTAGAGGGGATGCCGCAGCCAGCGATAGAGGCCGCCCGTGCGTAAGCCACGGTCCGCAGGAGCGATCCCGAAGCTGCGCCCGAGGGACAGGATCGCAGCGACCATGCCCATCAGACTCAGGATGCGGACCGCATCGCCCCAACCCTTCAGCCCGACTGGCGCCGGCGCCAGCCCTGCGATCGGCCACACCACGCTCCCCAGCGCCAATGCCGTGATCGGCCAGGGCGCCTGTCGGCGCGCGGGCGTCCGCATCACGAACAGCCCGACCACCAGCGAATAGAAGAGAAAGAGGCCCCAATCGATAGGGCTGCGCTGCACGAAGGCGCGGCGCAGGTAGAGGATCGCATAGGCAGCCCAGAAGGCGGCCGCCAGCGCGCTGAGCCATCGCTCCCGACGGAGCGGATCAGCCAGCAGGCGTCGCGGCGCCTGGCCAACCGACGAGAAAAGTGTGATCATCGCGTTAACCTGATCCCTTGCAGGCCAAAATCGGGTCCCCCAGGCGGGCCAGGGGTCACCTGTCGAATGAAGTAGCCCCAAATCCGCTTGTCGGAGGAGGTCAAGACGTAATTGACGAGCACGAACTCCCCGAAGCCAGAGATCCGGTAGCGGGTATTGTTGCCTGTCCCGGCTACCTGATCATAGAGAGGGACGGTCACATTGCGGTTTCGCCACAGGTTCAGGGCGTTGCGGATCTGGCTGCTGGCGTTGACGCCGGTCTCAGCGGGGACCAGATCGCCGATCTCCCAATAGCCGCTGTGCGAAGGATTGGCGATGTCGCTGGCCAGCGCGCTGGCGCCGCCATTGTTGTCCCAATCTGCCCACCCGAAGGCGCCCGGCGCCTCGTGATCATCGTCCCATAGCTCGTACACCTGGTAGTACTGGAAGTCGTTTTCATGAACGAGGATAGGCAACAGATTGCTGGCCCCGCCGACGCCGTACATCTCGGCCCCGCTCTCGGCCGCAGCGGTCATCTGCCGGACCCCGACAACCCCTCCCAGGAAGGTGTTGAAGGTGATCTGCGCCTGGACATGGACGCCGCGCGCGTTCGCGAGCAAACCGGTCGGCTGGCCACTGGCGTCGACGAAGGAGTAGGTGTAACTGTCGGCGCCATTGGCGCGCGCATAATGGTCGATCTCTTGCTCGATCTCGGCCACGCTCCGCCCCAACCCCAACGCGCGCGTGGCAGCTACAGCCGCCATATCGGCAGCATTCTGCATACGACGACGCTGGGCGTAAGCATACCCGCCGTCGACGGCCAACGCCGCCACACCCAACAGGGCGATCAGAGCCAGCGCGACCACGATCAGCGATTGGCCTTCTTCGTGTCTCAGACGCTGATTTACAATTGCTCTGTACATGGGACGCCTCCGCTTCCTCCCAGAACTTATCGACGATCTGTGGCGTTGGGCTTTGCGCCCATACCGCCGAACGGCCCATCAGCGGTTGTATGAGTGTGTTTCATGGGCGCCTGCTGTTACCAGTAGGGACCGGTTGCAGCAGCTACTTGCAGATGCAGTATCCCGCCGTCTCCTACCAGATCGCCGATCAAAGGGGTGATCAGCGCAAAGTCATAAGTGACGGTGACAGAGACGATGTCGGGTTGCGGCTCGAACAGGGCGCTGGTCAGGCGAGCCGGATCGAGGCCGACGGCATGGCTGTGCACGACAGCGTCGACGCCAGCGCTATCGCCTGGATGGATCAGCGCGTAGCGCACGCCTTCTTGGGCAGCCGCCGTAATCGCCGTGTAGGCGTAGAGGCCCCGCCCCAAATCGAGGATGGCCATAATGAAGATCAGCAGAATCGAGACCAGCAGCGCGAACTCGACTGTGCTTTGCCCACGCTCTACCTGCCGTCCCCCTTTTATCCACATCGGCCGATTCCTCCGGATTAAAAGATCACCGCCTCGGCGTCCGCCGTAATCGTCAGATGAGATCCTCCGATTACACCTAAAATCAAGGGGAGATGATAGGTCACGGTGACGCGGAGGGGGTTTCCTTCGCCGGATCCCGATGTCAGAACCGTCGCATTGGCCGGCGACAGACCGCTGCGTTGAAGCTCGTTCAGAGCGGTCGCAATCGTGCCATTCGTATCAGTCGGATGCACGGAACCGTAACGGGCGCCCTCGCGCGCGGCGTTCACCAGCGCCGTGTACGCCTGCACGCCGCGCCCGATATCCAGGACGAGCGCGAGCACGAGCAGGAGCGCTGGCAATACCAACGCCAGCTCAACCAGGCTTTGCCCTCGTTGTCGATCCTGCCTTGCTCTCTGACGCATCTACCGACCTCTCCACTAACGAAAAGGCCCTGGGCTGATTCACCCAGGACCTTTTCGCGTTCACCTCTCAGGCCGATGGCCCAGATCTCGGCCTACTCGATTGTCCGGGTGCGACGTCCTATGAGTCGTTCCGTCCTTCACCGCCCACTGACGCCAGAGGTCTTTAGATCGCGCCGCCGATGTTTTCAAGGGCGCCGCTGATGTCCCCACCCAGGGCGGTCAGGGCGGCGATACAGGCGATGGCGATCAAGGCGATGATCAAGCCGTACTCGGCGAGGTCCTGGCCTTCCTCCGCGGCCAGCCGCATCTCGATGACCTTGCGATTGAGCAGATCGATGAGGGTGCGCATGAGAGTCCTCCTGAAGTGATCAATCATGGCTGGGCAGCGTCTAGGCGCTGCTCCTTCAAACGATAATCGACCGATCAATGAGTAGATCCGTGCCCGAGGTGATGCTCTGGTGGATCGATTGGGGGGCGCTTGCCAGGGCCTGCAAGCATCCTCTCTACCGTTACCGTCGCTGCCCGTTTACGGCTCCAATATACCGTCAGACCTCGCCCTTCTAGTATGGTACTCCAGAATCAACTACCGCCCATCAGCCCTGGCAAGCCCGTCTCTCGGGGTGGTATCTTGGTACCGCAGAAAAAGGGGGCGGCGAACCCTTCCCCGGCTCGCCGCCCCCTTGTGTTCGCACTCAGTTCGCAGCGGGAGGTGGTCTCCCTCTTGCGCACGGCGAATGTACCGCAGAGTGCGCGGAGGACGCGGAGAATTGTATGAAAAACTCTGCGAACTTGGCGTTCTCTGCGGTAAAATGCCTGGCAACGCTCCACAGGGAGACTACCCAGCGGGTCTCCCGACCCGCTGCCCCGCCAGCGTCGGTCAGGAGACCGACGCCGAACGGCGCCAGCTGCCCCTCAGCGCGCCGAACGCGTCGCCATGCGTTGCCCCAGATAATCCGGCGCCGCCTGCACCAGACGATACGGATGGGACCACGTCGAGAAATAGCTCTCATCCTTAAGCACGGGGAACCTGGCGCCAAAGTAGCGATTGAACAAAAGGCGGAACGTGTTCACTGGCGTGATCGCGTCATAGAACGGTCGGGGGCCGCCCCCGGGCAGGTGATAGGCAGCCAGGATGCCGAGACGCTCGCGCAGGCTGCTCTCGCCATCCTCCAGGGAGCGCGGGCCGTGGTCCCCCTGCAAGATGATCACCGGCGGCGTGTCCGAACGCGACAGGATCGCGTCCACGACTTCCTGGAGACGGCTGTTGAGATAGATCACCTGCCCACGATACCGCTCGACGTACTCGGTCGCGTCGCCGGGATATTCCCCGCCATCGCTCAAGGTGAACGGCGCCCGCTGATCGAGCGGTTCGCCGCGCGGCCCAAACACGAACGGTGGATGCGGCGCCATAATGTGCACGAAGACGAACATCGGCTCCGGCAGATCGGGCAGATCACCCAGTTGGCGAAGGGCGCCGTCGATCTGGCGACGATGCGCTTCATGTTGAAACGACTGCGGCGACCACAACCAGAACGGCGTCGGCGTCAACAGCACGTTCTCGAACTCGCTCAACCCGTATACCTGACAATAGCACACATCGGCCTGGGGATTCCCGCGCGTCGCTGAATAATCGGAAGCTAACCAGACAAACCGATAGCCAGCGCGACGCAGAAGCTGGGCAACACTGTTATGGTCAATCAGGTAACGCAGGGGACGACGATCGTGCGACGATTCCCCCATCACTGCGCTGATGTCGTCCAGATAGCCCATGTTGAGCGACGACGCCAACGAGAGGTATGTCTGCGAATAGTTGCTGTAACTGTATTGCGGCACATAGAAGTTGCGAGCAGCCAGGAAATCGAGAAAGTCGCCGTTGTCATAATCATAGAACTCTTCCAGGACATCCGCGCGCGCGTAGCCGTCGACGATGATGTAATAGATATCAGGGGGTTGCTGCGGAAGACGCAGCCGATACGCGAGGTTGGTCCGAATCAGCCGATCAGCTACGGGCTGCCATGCAGGGCGCTTATCCAGCGCAAACGTCGCGCCGATGCGCGCCAGGCTGAAAACCAGCAGGGCTGTCGAGAGCAGGTTGAGATAAAGGGTCAAAGTCCGCCAGGGAGCTGTCCGCCGCCGCCACACGCGCCACAACGCCACGCCCCATATGCCAGCGTATACGGGCGCGAACAGCGTCCGCCCATAGGCCGATCCCAACACAGGCAACGATCGCGTGCCGAGGTATAGATAAGTGTAGTTGAAGAAAGCAACATAGAACAACGAGACGAGCAAGGCGCGGGTAGGGGCGGAGGACAGGAAGGACTTGAGCGCCCATAGCAAGAAGGCCGCGCCCACCAGCGACAGCGCCGCTGATCGCAAAGCGACTGCAGCCGGCGCCAGGTCGGCATTGTCCGCGTACAGGTGCAGGATCGGATAGATGGCAAACAGAAAGGGGTGGACCAGGAAACGCGAGGGCTTGCTCACAAGGAACGCCTCTTCATCCAGTACAGCACACGCGAGGAGCCAGTCAGAGGGATGGTTTCCAGGATGTCGAAATCCGCGCGCAACGCCTGCTCAAAGGCAGATCGAGTGTAATCGCCGAAGATGTCTGCCCGCCCGGCCAGCAGCCTTTGCACTTTAGGGTCCTCTTTGGGCACGAACTCGATCAGCAGGGAACGGGCAATCTCCGCCAGAAAGGCGGCGATGCGCGCGAATGGCACGTTGTTGGCGATGGCCAGGTGATGCACCAGCGCGAGCGCCAAAACCAGATCGGCTGGCCCGCGCTCCGCCAACGCCATGCGCTCACGATGCGCCCAGCCCAGGCTGGGGCTGGGATTGGTCAGATCGAGAACCAGCGGCAACAGAGACGGATCGCCGCTGGCCCGCTGCTCACGGTAGGCCTCCTCCACACAGGCTGGGTCGGAATCGAACGCGATGGTGAGAGCGCCGTAGCTGCTGGCCAGCCGGCTGAAGACGCCAGTGTTTGCTCCCAGATCCCACACGACAGCCGGGCGCACACGTTCCAGGATCTCGGACACCACCTGACGCTTGTGGGCCAGGGCTTCAGGGCTATATTCATGCAGCTCTGTGTAATAAGCGGCCCAGCCAGCGTCCCGGGCGTCCCAGCGCAGGGCGCGCACGGCGCCTTCCAGGCTATCCAGCAGGCCCACCAGGGCGCGACGGCTCAGATCGCGCGCCTTTGCCGGCGCCGGAGCGGCCCGTTCTCGATAACGACGCTGGCTGGCAGCATGCCAATGGAGATGAAGCAACAAGGGCAAACGCAGGCGCGTCCGCCACGGCAACAGCCGCGCCGCCAGATCGAGCGGAATGCCATCGATATGCACGCGCAGGAGCTGGCTCAGGCGAACGTCGACGCAGCTCATCAAAGCGAGGGGCGCCAGGAAATGTTGACAGAACTGGCGGTAGGCGCCCCAAGGTTGTCCCTCCTGATAGAGATCGAACGAGAGCGTGTCGATCCACACGGGCCGCCCCTCATAGAATTGCAGGTTATAGGCGCTGGCGTCCTTCAGCAACATGCCCTTGCGCAAAGCGCGTCGCTGAATGCGCAGCAAGGTCAGCGCGGCATCCTGCAACTGGCCGAAACACCATTCGAACGGATAGGAGATAAAAGGGATCTGGAGGGGACAGATCACTTTGTACGCGTCCGAAGCTGGCGCTAGAGAGGGGGCGACTTCGGCATGGGGGATCAACAGGCCATCCACGACCAGTTGGTCGTAGAGGCCAGACGCCATCAGGTGATCGTAGGCCTGGCGGTAGGAACGGTTGATCTGTCGATAGACGACCCCCTCGTGGGCAAAGGCAAAGCCGCTGGGGTCGCGAAAGGAGGCAGCAAGGGCGGAAGGCACGCAGCATCTCTCCAGAGACAGGAGGCGGCGGGAAAACGGCCCGTCATCCGTCGCTCTCGTCAGAATCATCGTCCGTGGGGGAACGGCGCCCCAAGGCGCGCCAGATGCGACGGCCATAGCTCTTGAGCACGAAGAGCAATCCCAGGGCGCCAGCGATGAGGGCCTGCCAAATCACGCTGCCTGTGCCAGGATCGATATAGGCGTAAGCCGGCGCCGCGCCGAGCGCGAACAGGCCCAGCGCCAAAGCCAGCGCAGCGCCCCAGGGATGGGCGAAACGCTTCATGGGTGGTTTCCTCCCGGGAGAAAGATCAAAGAGATCATACTGCAAGTCAGGAGGAGCAGCAACTATAGAGAGGAATGATGTTCCGACATTCGTCCACTCAAACTGTCATCCCTTGCGCCGCGCCTTGGTCCATGTGACCGGCTGGCGGCCCGTGATCAGGCGCCAGAAGCCGGCGATGTTCGCCAGGCACACCATACAGAAATGGAAGATCACATATAAGAGGCCGCGCCGTTGGCCACGTCGCGCTCGCCAATAGCCTGCCAGGCCCGCGCCGTAGAAAGCGAGCTGCCCCCCCAATACGAGCCGATAGAACGGACGGTCGATCAGCGCCAGGGGCAGGAGCAGGATCAGCGGCAGGAAGAGCGGCGATACCCAGCGCAGCAGACGATGGGATACATATTGCCAGACGACGCGCCCCAGACGCGGGTCGAGCATCGCAGGCAGTCGGGCGATCGCCTGGAAGCCCCCGGCGGAGATGCGCGCCCGTCGCTCCCAATCATCAGCCAGCGAGACGCTCGCGGGTTCGACGGCGACCGCCTCCGGCTCATAAGCGATGCGCCACCCCGCAGCGACCAGGCGCATCGAGAGGAAGAAATCCTCGTCGATCGTGTCCTCGGGGGGCGGCTGGTAGAGCGCGCGCTGGATCGCGAACAGCTCGCCTACCGCCCCCATCGTCGAGCCGAAGCGGTCGTCGCATCTTCTGAGATACGATTCATAGCGCCAGTATAACCCCTCGCCTCCCCCCATCACCCGCCTCTCGCCAGTCACGACAGCCACCTGGGGGTCAGCGAAATGGCGCACCAGCGCGCGCAGCGCGCCGCGATTCAACATGGCGTTGGCGTCCGTGAAGACGACGACCTCGCTGTCCAGCAAAGGGACCGCGCGGTTCATAGCCGCCACTTTGCCGCGGCGCGCTGGCTGGTGCCAGACCGCCACCCCCTGGCTGGCGTAGCGTTGGGCGATGGCCACGGTCGCATCATCCGAGCCGTCAGCGACGACGATGATCGTCAAGAGGTCGCGAGGATAATCGAGCTGCAGGCTGTTCTCCAGTTTGGCGGCGATGACATCCTCTTCGTTGTAAGCCAGGATCAGCAGCGCCACGGAGGGGGTGATGGGGGCGCAACGCGTTGGCCGTGGACAGCAGCGGGCGAGCAAGGCGATCAGGCCAGCGTATCCGAAGAAGGTGTAGACGAAGACGCCGGTCAGCAGCCAGAAAAGAAACTCAGCCACCGCTCATCACTCTCTCGCAACCTGCACGCCTAGGCGCCAGGCCAGCATCCCTCCCGCGAGCATCGGCAAGATCACAGCGATCAGGTGCAGCACGATCGCGAAGGACACTGCCTGCGCGCGCGGCACGGCGAAGACGGTCAACGCCTGGACGCTCAGATAATGAAATACGCCGATCCGCCCCGGCGACGAGGGCACAGCAACCCCCAGTTGCAGGACGATGAGGACAAAATAAGCGGCCAGGAGGGGCGCCGTTGCGCCGACGGCGACCATGACCGCGTAGTTGGTCAGCCCATACACGACCCAGAGCGCCGCCGACCAGGCGAGCACACTGGCCATGGCGGCGGGTCGCTGCAGCGCATCCAGGCTGCCCAGGAATAACTCGATCAGCGCGAGGAGGCGTTGGACGAGCGGGAACGGCCAACGCGGCGCGATCTTGCGCAGCCAGCTCACCAATGGCGCGCGCACGAGGAAGAGGAGGCCGACGACGGCGACCGCGGCGAGCGCTGTCGCCGCGACGGCCAACCCTGAGCCGCGCCACCAGTCGGGCAGAGCCGCCTGGAAGAGCAGGACCGTCACGAGGAGGGCGGTCATCAGCAAGTCCACGGCGATCTGGATCATCTGCGTGCCCAACACGAAGACGGTCGGTTCGCTGCCGACGAAGGTCGCGCGCGCGAGGTCCCCCAGACGGGCAGGCGCGATCTGATTGACCGCCTGGCCGATGAGCAAGGCGGCCATCAAGCGTCCCCAGCCGGGAGGACGCTGCGGCGGAAAAAGGAGGCGCCAACGCGCCGCGCGCAATGGAACGGTCAGGAGATTGAGCGCGATCGCCGCCGCCAGCAGCCGCAGATCGGCGTGGGCGAGCACGGCGCCGGTCGCAGGCCAATCGGTCGCAGCGATCAACCAGGCCAGACAGAGCAAGGAGAGCGCTGCTCCCAGCCAGACGCGCCAGCGCGCCCCCAACCAGTGGGCGATCGCCTGGCCCTGCGAGCGTTGGATCACACGCATCGGCTCGTCAGGCGTTGCACGAGCAAATCCTCAAAAGCAGACAGGTCACGCCAGGCGGTCGCGCAGCGCACACGACGGGCAGCCTCGTCGATGCGCGTGTAGCCGTCGTCGGTCACGCGCACCCCCAGCGTCTCGATCTCCACCAGATCCTCGGCCAGCGCCAGATAGACGGCGACGGTGTCGAAGAGCACAGAGCTGCGTTCGGCGACCGCCTCGCTCTGGCCGTGATGGGCGGCCCACACGGCGTAGTTCTCCATCAGCGCCTGGATCAGCGGATCGGCGCAGCGGCGCACGGCCTGATACCGATCGCCGCGCAGGCGCACGAGGCCGCAGGTGTCCAGGGGAGTGATCGTGATCTCCCAGGGCGCGGCGAAGACCTGCTGACAGGCCTGAGGCGCGCTGACGACGTTCCACTCGGCGACCGGCTGGGGGCTGCCATCGTAACCGCGTCGCAAACTGCCGTGCATGCCGATGAAACGCGCGCAGCGTTCGGCGATGCGCGGCTCGCGGGCGAGGGCGGCCGCAACGTTGGTCAACGGCCCGATCGCGATGAGGGTGATCGGCTCAGGCGCATTCATGATGGCGTCGATGAGGGCGCCGACGCCATCGGCGTGAACGGGGCCGGGGTAGCTGGCTAGATCATAGTCGGCAGCCCAGGGCGCCTGCGGCGGCAGCGGCGTGTCGGCTGTAGGGACGCCGACGCCGATCGGGATGTCGGCGCGCCCCGCGATGTGCAACAGCTTGGCGACGATCTGCGCGCGCGCCCGCGTGTTGCGGAAGGCGGTGATGATCAGCCGAGGATCCAGTTCGGGCGAGCGGAGGAGCATCGCCAGCGCCCACGTATCATCGATGTCGTCGCCGAGGTCGGTGTCCAGGATGACGGGCAACGGCCGGCCGGAGCTTGCAGCAATAGGCGGCATGATCCTTCCTTCCTTCCTTTCTTTCGGTTGCCGGAAATGGACGGTTAGGGCACAATCAGCAGATGACACAGCTTTATCGTACCACAGGCTTACAGAGCAAGCCAGCGATCAGAGGAAGAGGATCGTCTACCCCATCGGGCAACCGCCAGCATGCAAGCCTCTGATCGACATTCGTAGGAGGGCGAATTCAGGAAAGGGGATAGAGCTATGGCGCATCTATTGGTCGAGCAACTACGCTTCGCGCGCAGCGAACTGGCCCGTTGCCTGGCCGGCGTGTCCGAGGCGGACGCGCAGCGGCGATTGGAGCCGATGAACTGCCTGAGCTGGATCGTCGGCCATCTGGCGACGCAGGAAAATGCGTACTGGGTGCTGATGGCGCAAGGAGAGAAGGTCGCGCCCGGCCTACACAAGATCGTTGGCCATGGTTCGGGGCCAGGCACACCGCTGCTCGCCGAGATGTGGGCAGCCTGGCGCGCGGTGACGGCCGCCGCCGATCGCTATCTGGACACGTTAACGCCCCAACAGATGGCGACGCATCTGATCTGGAAGGGGGAACCGCGCCCGGAGAACGTAGGGACCATGCTCCTGCGCAACATTTATCACTATTGGTTCCACATCGGTGAGGCGCACGCGATCCGACAGCAGTTGGGGCATCAGGATTTGCCCGAGTTCGTAGGCGATATGAGCGCGGCGGCTTATCGGCTGGAGTAAAGCGACGCCCTTTTCAGTACCCCTCAGGCCCTTCATGATGGATAAAGTCTAGCTTAGAGCGCCCACTCCAGCGGGGGAGGAGGCGTGAAGCTGGACTTGATCGAGACCGGACGTCCCTTTTTGAAGGAGGTTTCGATCGCCCACCAGACCTCGAGGACATGCGCGGCGTGGAAGCCGGTTGCGCGCTGGGGGCGCCCCTCGGCGATAGCGTCCGCCATCTCGACCAGGGCGCGTCCCCATTCGACGCCGTGATAGGGAGCGCGCGTGAGAGGAACGGACCGATAGGCGCCCCCGAATTCGGCGAACTCGACCGCGGCGTCGAATTCCCTCCAGCTTGCCAGATACAATGATCCCAGATCGCCGTGAAACTCGATGCCGCTCTGTTTGGCATGGCAACCCACATAGGAGTTGGCGGTCAGCCGCGCGACGACGCCGTCGGCCAGATCGATGGTCGCCACCACGAAGTCAGGAGAGTCCAGGAGGGGAGGCCGGCCCTCGTGCGCGCGTTGTTCAGGCTGCAGGATTTTCGCAGACGCAGCCACGCGGCGCGCTGGACCAAACATCGCCGTCAAGAGCGTCAGAGGATAGACGCCAGCATCGAAAAGGATCCCCATGCGCGAAGCAGGCAGGGGATCTGAGCGCCATGCTTCCGGATCTCCCCAATTCACATCCGCGTAGACCACGCGCACCTCGCCCAGGCTTCCCTGACGGACCATGCGCCATACCGTCTGCTGGGCCTCCCCGAGAAAGGAAGCGGGCGCGCAGCAGAGGCGCCGCCCCAATCGCTCCGCCTGTTCGACCAGTTCCCAGGCCTCGACATGGTTGAGCGCCAGGGGACTTTCGCTGTAGACGTGCTTGCCTGCCGCCAGGCTACGCGCGGTGACATAGCGGTGCGACGCGGGGTCAGTCAGGTTCACGACGACCTCGATCGAATCATCGGCAAGCAAATCTTCCAGGGAGTCGTAGGTCTTGCCGCCGAAGCGCGCCGCAAACGCCTGGGCGCGCTCCGGAATGAGGTCATAAGCGGCTGCCCACTGGAGATGAGGGTACGATCGGAGCGTTTCCGCATATTGGACCGCCGCGCGGCCGCACCCGATCACGGCCAGATAGAGCCTTCTATCGTGGCTTGATAGGCGTTTTCCGGGGGAGAGCAGCGTTCCGGGCAACATGCTGGGACCGTCCTCCAGGTCTCGTGCTCATACAAACCGTCAGCCATGAACAACGTGACCGATTTTGGGCCGACTCCCAACGGTACTTTGCTCCTACCTCGAACGGGTAGCGCCGCCCGGCGAGAGCCTGATCCATGTGATTCGTCAACGCCCTTGAACTTTTGAACCTTTGACACAGTAGACAGCAGGCGCGACCTGTGCTACACTTAACCCGCCGCGCAGCCTTGCAGAGCGATGAGGTGGGAAAACTATGAGCGATCGCGTGTGGCGCATTCTGTACGTGGAAGATCAGCCGGAGATGATCGAGCTGATCCAGCTCGTCTTGCGACAGCGGCCCGCCCAGGTGATAGGAGCAACCAACGTTGCCGAGGCGATCGACATCCTTCACCGTGAGCCGCCGGACCTCGTCCTCCTCGACCTGATGATCCCCGAGGTGGACGGCTGGGCCGTGCATCGCGAGATCATCAACGACCCCAAGCTCAGCCGTATCCCCGTGATCGTGATCACTGCGCGCGGGAGCCTGTACGAGCGCGATCGCGGTCTGCACAAGCCAGGGGTCGTCGACTATATCATCAAACCCTTCTCGCCGGCGGTCCTGCTGGCCAGCATCGACCGCGCCCTGGCGAATGTTTCCGCAGCAGCTTCACAAGCGTAGGCAGTTCGCCGACGGCCCTCTCCTGGTCGAACGATCTTTGAACAACGACGGCGTTCACAGAGGCGGCGGCTCATCCGTTGCGATGAGACGTCGCCTCTTTCCCTGGATACCCCAGCGGAACAGTCAATCGAACAGGCGACGAACGCGCAGTTGCGATGAAGCGTTGCCTCGTTCTTGTAAGCGTCTATCCGAAAAACGGTTCTGGCTGGTCAGGAGACCGCGCCAAAGCTTTTCGGGTAGGTTCTAATATCCCCCAGGTCAGGGAGCCTGTCCCTGTCAGAACGGTTTCGCCTATGAACCAGCAACCATGAGACGTCCTCGCGTCGCTCGCGTAGCGCCGGCCCTGGCCCTCTGTCTGGGACTGCTGAGCGGATTGGCCTTGCTTTGCCGAACAGCGCTGGCCGCCTCTTTCACGGCTCTCCCCGCCTCCACAGCGCCCTTCTACGAATCCCCTCTGCGTCCGACTTTGGGCGACGCGCGCGCGATCCCCCCCGACCTGTTCGGCGTCAACGGCAAGATCGTCCACCTCGATCATCCCTGGCAGAACGCGGCCTTACAGCAGACGTTCGCGGCGTCCGCGATCCCGATCTTACGCTACCCGGCCGGGACGATCGGCAACTACTGGGACTGGGGACGCGGCTGGATCGATCCTGACATCCCCGACGAGGACTTCGTGCAGTTCTGGCTGATCCCCGTGCGCGACGCCGCCTACCGCAACCCGCTCGCCGACCTGCAGCCGCTGGCCGCCTGGCCCGGGCGATCGCTCTTGATGATGGCGAACCTGTTAACTCACGACTTTCCACACGCTCTCAGCGCTCTGCGGCGCGCGGATCAGTTGGGGATCCCTGCGCCGCGGATCGAGTTGGGCAACGAGCTGTACATCGACAGCGACCCCCTGGCGACGCGGTTGTATCCGACCGCCCCCGACTACGCGCGCGTCGCCAACGCCTGGGCCGCCGCCCTCAAGGCCGAATATCCGACCGTCCAGATCGCCGTGCCCGTGGCGCACGTGATCCCCGAGGTCGTCGGCAACCCGGCCTACGAGCGCCTGGCGGGCTGGAACGCGGCTCTGTTGCCGCTCCTCTCCAGCCAGATCGACGCCCTCGCGCTGCACCTTTACCGCGGGACCAGCGTCAGCACCGAGGCGCGGACGGTCCAACTATGGGGGACGCCCGCCGAGCAGGAGGCGCAGTACGCGGCCCTCAGCACGCCGGCCGGCGTCGCCGGGCTTCTGGCGCAGCCGGCCGCCGTCTATCGCGAGGCGCTGGAGCTGGGCGGGCTGCTCACCGTCCCGCGCGCGATCTGGATCACCGAATGGAATCTGGTCGACTACGTCGGGCCAACTCGCCATACCTGGGCGCACGGCCTCTACGTCGCCCACGCGATCGATGTCTTCCTCAGCGACCCGCGCGTCGCCAACATCACCCTGCACAACATCGGCGATACCCTGTTCGGCGCGTTCTTCATTCCGCCCGTCGACGCTTACTTCAGCGGCCTGCGCGTGGGCGGGATCGATCCCCAGGCGCTGGCCAACCAGATCACGCCCTATGCGCCGACCGCCGCCGGGCGCGTCCTCTCGCTCTTCGCCCGGGCGAGCAGCGGCGCCGACGCGGCGACGCGCCTGGTCTTTCCGGCCCTAGGCGATCGGTCGTCCGCACAAGGGACAGCTCAGGACGCGCCCGCCGTCTGGGGATGGGCCTTCACCGACCGCGCCCGCTGGCTGACGCGTTTGCTGCTGGCCAACACCGGCGCGCAAGCGGTCGCCGTCACCCTGGACGACATCGGCCTGGGCGTCGATCCGCGCGGCAAGCCCTACTATCAGATCTCAGCAGCGCCGACGACCTACATTGTCAACGATGCGTCATTGGCAACAGCGACCGGCGTCGTCTCCGGCGCGCTAGAGCTGGCCCCCTATTCGCTGACGATGATCGAGCTGAGCCTGGCCGTCAACACGACCGCCGACACGTCCGACCGCCTGCCTGGCGATGGGACGTGCGCGGACGCGACGGGCGCGTGCTCGCTGCGCGCGGCGATCCAGGAGGCCAACGCGGCGCCGTCGCTCGATGTCATCCTCGCGCCCGCCGGGATCTACACGCTGACGTTGACGGGAGCGGAGGAGGACGCCGCCGCTAGCGGCGATATCGACCTGCGCAGCGATGTGGCCATCTACGGCGCCGGCGCCGGGCTTACGATCGTGGATGGCGCGGGCGCCGATCGCGTCTTCGACATCCTCACGGGCAGCGCGCGCCTCGTCGGCCTCACCATCCGCGGCGGCGCCGCGACGGACGGCGGCGGGATCCGCAACGCCGGCGCGCTGATGCTCGTCGGCAGCGAGGTCCTCAGCAACACGGCTGGCGAGGGCGGCGGCATCGTCAACGCCGGGACGGGCCAGTTGGTCGTCCAACGCACGACGATCGCCGGCAACCGCGCGGCGACGCGCGGCGGCGGCCTCAGCAGCCGCGGCCTGGCGACGATCCGCTCCAGCGCGATCATCTCCAACAGCGCTGAAGGGGGGCAACTTTGGCCCGCTGCTGGGGGCGGCGGGATGTGGCTGGCTGGCCAGGCGACTCTGACCAATACGACGATCAGCGGCAACCAGGCCGTCCATCATGGCGGCGGGCTGCTCGTCGACGGCGGCGGCGTCGCCAGCGACGGCAACACGATCGTCTTCAACGAGGCCGACAGCGACGCCGACGGCCTGGGCAACGGTGGTGGGATCCGCGTCCAGGGCGTTAGCGATATGGTTACCTTCACCCACACCATTGTGGCGGGCAACCGTGTGCGTGGCCGGGCCGGGTTGACGGCCGATTGCAGCCAGACCATCGCGGGCGCGCTGCGGTCGGGAGGATCCAATCTCACGGGCGCTGGCGCCGGCTGCCCCAGCGACGGGACGGGGGACCGGACGACGCCCTCCAGCGCCGTGTTGGGCCAGGGCGTGTTGCCGCTGGACGCAAGCTCGCCTCCCATCCACCCCCTGCCGGTGGACAGCCCAGCGCTCGACGTTGGCCCCTGCGATCTCGCCGACGATCAGCGCGGGGCGCCGCGGCCCGCCGACGCCTGCGACAGCGGCGCCTACGAGCGGCAGCCAGTCGATCTGGGGATCGTGGTCGATCTGGCTGGCGGCGTCGTCGCGCCGGGACGCCCATTCAGCTACACCATCGGGTACGCCAACCGCAGCCGCGATGCGATCGCCAGCGCCGTGGTCATCAGCCACGCCATCCCGATCACCCTGACCGATGTCCACGTCGAAGGCGCGACGGCAGAGGGCGCAGCCCTGTGGCAGATGGGGGATCTGACGCCAGGCGCGCGCGGGGTCATCACCGTCGCGGGCGTCATCAGCGCTGATCTTGCCGGCGAATCGGCCTTCACGCTCACGGCGGCGATCACTGCCACGGCGGGGACGGCCGACGCGAACCCGGCCAACAACTTGCGTCGGGCGCGCGTGCGGATCAACTGGCAGCCCACGGCGGACGCGGGCGGGCCGTACCGAACGACCGTCGGCGCGCCGCTGATCGTGGATGGCTCGGGATCGCACGATCGGGGCGGCGGCATTCGCCACTATCTGTGGGACCTCGACGGCGACGGCTTGCACGACGACGCGCGCGGCGTCACGGCGACGACGACGTTCAGCGCCGGCGGCGTGTACCCGATCAGCCTGCGCGTGATCGACGACCAACAGGCATGGGACGCGGATGCGGCCGTGGTCCACGTCGTCCGAGAGCAATTTCTTCCCCTCTTGCGGCGATAAAGACGACCGCCAATTGTTGCGTCGGCCACTGACTTAGGCTATCGTTTCATCTGATGATTGTAAGCGCAGTGAATCCAGGGAACTTCGTGTGCGGCCGGTCAGGAGACTGGCGACGAGCAAAATGGTATGCCTGAAACCGATGGGCGCGGGAGGAGGTGTCTGTGATCCAACATATCCAAGATCTGGCCTGGCGTGTGGGAGGGCCTCAAGGGAGCGGCGTTGATACGGCTGCTGGTATCTTCAGCCGCGCGGCGGCGATCGCCGGCTACTATGTGTACGGCCGGCGCGAGTACTATTCGAACATCATGGGGCGGCACAGCTATTTTGACGTCCGGGTCGGGCCGACGCCGCTCTCCTGCCATCGCGACACGATCGATCTCCTGCTGACCTTTGAGACGGAGACGCTGACCCGCCACGCGATCTCGGTGGTCGCTGGCGGGGGCGTCATCTACAACGTGGATGACAGCGACGTTCCTCTGGAGCGCGTGACCTTCCTGGACGATCGTGCTGCCGACGACCTGCGAGCGTATCTGGCTGAGCGCGGCCTCCCCGCCAGCACGGCTGGCATCCTGGCCGATGCGCGCCAGCGCGGGGTGCAAACCTTCGCCATCTCCTACGATGAGATCACGAACGCCCTGGCCAAGAAATTGGGCGTGCCCAAGGCCAACGCCGATCGCACCTTGAACACGATCGCCGTGGCCGCCTCGTTTGCGCTGCTGGGCCAACACGCCGACTTCTTGATCAGCGCGTTGCAAAAGATCTTCGCTGGCCGCGCCCGGGTCATCAGCATGAACATCCAGGCGGTGGAGATGACCTACGAGTACGTGCAGAGCCAGCCTGACTGGCAGGGCTTCGCTCTGCGCCTGCCGCCGATCACCCAGACGACGACGCGCCTGTTGCTCAACGGCACCCAGGCGACGGCGCTCGGCAAGCTGGCGGCTGGCATCACCTTTCAGACCTACTATCCGATCAGCCCGGCGACCGACGAGAGCGTGTTCCTGGAATCGCATTCCAATGTGCCCACGCGCGACGGCGCTCCGGGCACGGTCGTCGTCGTGCAGACCGAAGATGAGCTGGCGGCGGTCGCCATGGCGTCGGGCGCGGCGCTGGCGGGCGCGCGCAGCTCGACAGCGACCTCTGGCCCTGGCTTCTCGTTGATGGTGGAGGGGCTGGGATGGGCTGGCATCAACGAGGTGCCCCTGGTGATCACCCTCTATCAGCGCGGCAGCCCAGCCACCGGCATGCCCACGCGCAGCGAGCAAGGGGACCTGCAGTTCGTCATCCACGCTGGCCATGGCGAGTTCCCGCGCATCGTGCTGTCGTCTGGCGACGTGACGGAGGCGTTCTACGACGCGGCGCAGGCGTTCAATTACGCCGAGCGCTACCAGATGCCGGTGATCCACATGCTCGACAAGGCGCTGGCCAGCACGACGCAGACGATCGCGCCGCTCGACACGTCGGCGATCCGCATCGACCGTGGGGCCAGATACACGCCGCCGCCGGGGGTCAACGGGACAGGGCCGTTCCCACGCTTTGAGCCGACCGCGTCCGGCATCTCGACGCGGCCGGTGTTAGGACAGCCTGGCGGCATGCACTGGCTGACCGGCGGGGAGCACACCATCCACGGGCGCGTCACCGAGGACCCCGTCGTGCGCGAACAGCAGATGGAGAAACGGGCGCGCAAGCTGGCGCTGGCCATCCGCGAGATCCCCCAGGAAGAGAAGTTCAAAGTGTATGGCGAGCCGCGCGCCACTTTCACGATCGTGAGCTGGGGGTCGAACAAGGGGGCCATCCTGGAAGCGATCGAGCGGCTGCATGAGGAAGGAGACCTGGCGCGGCTGATCCAAATCCGGCTGCTCTGGCCGTTCCCCGTCGAAGAGCTTAGCCCGTTGCTCGATCGCGCGGCGCCGTTGATCGTGGTCGAGTGCAACTACTCCGGCCAGCTCGCGCACCTCATGCGTGCGCAGACCGGCTACCACAGCGATTACCTGGTCGTCAAATACAACGGGCGTCCCATGTCCGGCCAGGAGCTGTATCGGGTGTTCAAGGACATCCATCAGGGGCGCGGCGAAAGCCGAATCGTGCTGCGCAATCCGAACGAGTAGGGAGCATACCTATGGCTATGGTGATGGCTGCTGAAAGAGTGACCGCGAAAGATTATCGGGTGGAGGAAGCGATCGACTGGTGCCCCGGCTGCGGCGATTTCGGCATTCTCAGCGCGATCCAGCAAGCGCTGGCCGGGTTAGGGCTGCTGCCGCACCAGGTCGCGATCTTCGGGGGCATCGGCTGTTCGGGGAAGGCGCAGTACTACACGAGCGCGTATGGCGTGCACACGCTCCACGGGCGCGTCCTTCCCTACGCGACCGGCGCCAAGCTGGCCAACCCTGAGCTGACCGTGATCGCGGTGGGCGGCGACGGCGACGGCCTGGCCATCGGCGCCGGGCATTTCGTCAACGCCGGACGGCGCAACGTCGATCTCACCTACATCCTGTTCAACAACGAGGTGTATGGGCTGACGAAAGGTCAGGCTGGTCCGACCCTGCCGCTCGGCCTGCAAACCAAGAGCCTGCCCGAGCCGAACATGCAGGGGCAGGTCAACTCCCTGATGCTGGCGTTGGCCGTCGGCTTCACGTGGATCGGCCGCGGTTACGCCTACAACGTCAAGCAGTTGACGTCCCTCATCCAGCGGGCGATTCAGCATCCGGGGCTGGCGTACCTGGATGTGCTGCAACCCTGCCCCACCTACAACAACCTGCACACGCGCGATTGGTACGCGGGCAAAGATCGAGAGGACCAGCGGCCGCGCATCTACGACGTCGAGGAAGAGGGATACAACCCGATCGTGCCGGCTGGCGCCAGCGAGGATCAACTCTTCGGCAAGGTGTGCGAGTTCAACGAGCTGGCTCACCAGTGGGGGGATCGCATCCCGACGGGGGTGTTCCTGGAGAACCGGGCCGTCTCGACCTTTGAAGAGCGCATCAAGGAGCGCATCCCGACGTACCGCGCGGTCCCGCCAGCGCAGCGCGTGATCGCTGACGAGCAGGGATACACCAACGCCGACCTCTCCTCTTTCCTGGCCGAGTTCACCCTATCCTGAGCCGCCTCAGAAACCCGTTTTCCATCCCAGCCGCTCGGGGTGAGAAGACGGGTTTCTGGCGCTTGTCGCAAGCCCAATCTTGTCAATCCACTCCATCTGGCATATCCTGATCGTTGGCGCGCGCGGCAAAGCGGCGAGAGGGCGAATCAGCGGGGCAGCGGGGCAACGAATCAGCGAGAGCGAGAGGGGGAGTCGGCGAAGCGGCGAGTCAATGAATCGGCGAGAGGGCGAATCGGCGAAGCGGCGAAGCCGTTTTGGTTTTAAGCGAGGAGGCTTATGGATCCCCGAATCATTCGCGCCAAGTTGGACACATTGCGCCGGCGGTCGACGCGGCGGCGCTGGCCGATCGAGGGGTGGCAGGCGCGCACCGCCGACCACTATGCCCCCCACCAATACCGCTACGATGGCGAATGGGCGCCGGTCGCTGGCGAGAGCTGGTGGCCAGCGGGAAAGACCGTGTTCCTGCGCGCGCGGACCGCGACGCCCGCCGAGGTCGCGCTCGACGCCCTCTACCTGACCTTCGACGGCGAAGGGCTGGAGGGGTTGTTGAGCGTCGACGGCCGCCCCTACGCCGGCATCGACGCCAATCACACGCGGGTGCGCCTCCCCCACCTCGGCGACCTCGATCTCGAGGTGGAGTTCGTCGCCCTGCTGCGCGTGCTGTGCGAGCCATCCCTGGCCAGCGAGCGCGCGCGGCTGCGCCAGGTGCGCTTCGAGGAGGTCGACGCCGAGGTCGAGGCGGCCTGGTACGATCTGCGCTTCGCCTGGGAGGCGGCGGAGGCCGCCCACGATGAGCGGCGCCGCCAACGCCTGCACGACGCGTTGGAAGAGGCGCTGCTCGCCATCGACCTCACCCTGCCGGACGAGCGGTTCCAGGAGGAAGTCAAGGCGGCGCGCCGCCTTCTGCGGTCGCGCGTCGAACGCATCGCCCCTGACGCTGAGGCGGGCCACCTCTTCCTCACCGGCCACACCCACATCGACACCGCCTGGCTGTGGCCGCTGCGCGAGACGGTGCGCAAGTGCGGCCGCACCTTCAGCACCGCCTGTCGGCTGATGGAGAAATATCCCGAATACCGTTTCACGTGCAGCCAGCCGCAGCTCTATGCCTACACGAAAGAGCACTATCCCACGCTCTACCAGGAGATCAAGCGCTGGGTTCGCGAGGGGCGCTGGGAAGCCACCGGCGGCATGTGGGTGGAAGCCGACTGCAACATCTCTTCGGGCGAGGCGCTGATCCGCCAGATCCTCTTCGGCCTGCGTTTCTATCGCGAGGAGTTCGGCGCGCGCCCGCGCACCTGCTGGCTCCCCGACGTGTTCGGCTACCCCGCCACGCTGCCAGCGATCCTCCAGGGGTGTGGGCTCCCCTTTTTCTACACGAATAAGCTGCACTGGCAGGCGCGCAATCCGTTCCCTCATCACCTGTTCTGGTGGGAGGGGATCGATGGCGCGCGCGTCCTGGCCCACATCCCGCGGCTCAAGAGCTACTACAATGGGCGCCCCACCCCTGAGGAGATCCAGATCGCCTGGGACAACTTCAACGAGAAGCGGCTCTATGACGAGGTGATGCTGCCCTTCGGATACGGCGACGGCGGCGGCGGCCCCACCGAGGAGATGCTGGAATACGCGCGCCGCGCTGGTCGCTACCCTGGCCTGCCCGCCTGCCGTCAGGGGTTGGAGGAAGCCTATTTCGACCGCGTCGTGGCGGCCGCGCCCGACCTGCCCACCTGGCGCGGCGAACTGTATCTGGAGACCCATCGCGGCACTTTCACCACGCAGGCCGCCGTCAAACGCGCCAACCGCCGCGCCGAGCTGCTATTGCGCGAGGCCGAGATCATCGGCGCGCTGGCCAATCTGTCCGGGGCCGCGATCGATCTCGCCGCTCTGCGCCCGGCCTGGCAGAACCTGCTCCTGTTGCAGTTCCACGACATCTTGCCCGGCTCGTCGATCGGCGAAGTGTACGCGGAGGCTCTCCGAGACTACGCGCAAATCACTGGGATCGGCGAGCAGGTGCGCGACCAGGCTCTAGAGTGGATCGCGCAACGGACGCCCGCCGCCGATGTGTTGGTCTTCAACAGCCTGTCATGGGATCGGCAGGACATCGTCCTGGCGCAGGTGGACGCCTCTGCTGACGCGATCGAAGTGGTCGACGCCGATGGCGCAGCGATCCCGGCTCAGGCGGTCGGACGCGCAGGAAGCCAGGCCATGATCGCCTTCTGTCCCCCGCGCGTGCCGGCCCTTGGCTATGCGACATTTCGCGTGCGTCCAGCCGCGGCGCCGCCGACGAGCAGCCTGCGCGTAACGACGCAGCACATCGAGAGCCGCTTCTACCGCATCGATCTGAACGCGCGCGGCGAGATCACGCGCCTGTGGGACAAACGCCTCGCCCGCGAGGTCATTCCCCCTGGCGAGACGGCCAACCGCCTGCAGCTCTTCCAGGACGGGCCGGAACGCGAGGCGGCCTGGAACGTCCACGCGACCTTCGAGCGACGCGAATACCCCTTCGAAGGGGAGACCACCGTCGCGGTCGCCGAGTCCGGTCCGGTGCGCGGCGTTGTCCGCGTCGTGCGCACGCACCGCGCGAGCCGCATCGAACAGGAGATCATCGTCTACGACGCCCTGCCGCGCATCGATTTCGTGACGCGCGTCGACTGGCAGGAGCGCCAGGTGCTGCTCAAGGTCGCCTTCCCGGTCGAGATCGTCGCCGAGCAGGCCTCCTTCGAGGTCCAGTTCGGCGTCGTACAGCGCCCTACCCATCGCAACACCTCATGGGATGAAGAGAAGTTCGAGGTGCCCGCACAGCGTTGGGCCGACCTCTCCGAGGCGGGGTACGGGGTCAGCCTGCTCAACGACTGCAAATACGGCTACGACGTGAAACGGAACGTGTTGCGCCTCAGCCTGCTGCGCGGCGCCGAATGGCCCGATCCGAACGCCGACCGCGGCCAGCATGTCTTCACCTACGCGCTGCTGCCCCATCCGGGCGACTGGCGTGTGGGCGAGACGGTGCGCCGCGCCTGGGAACTCAACGCGCCGCTGCTGGCGCTGGCGCGGCCCGCCACGCCGGCCGCCGACGACGCCTTGCCCGCCGTCCACAGCTTCCTGCAGGTCGACGGCCCGGCTGTTGTCGAGACGCTCAAACCTGCCGATGATGGAAATGGATGGATCCTGCGCGTCTATGAGCCGCACGGCGGCCGCGGCGAGGTCGCCGTGACGCTGCCCGCAGCGCCGCAGGAAGTCACGATCTGCAATCTGGTCGAGGAGCCGGAGGGGACGCAGCGATGCCAGGGCGAACGGTTCGTCTTCCCGATTCGACCCTTCCAGATTCGCACCTTCCGGCTACACTACGCGTAGGAGAACGATGTCACAAAACCCGGTGGAGGCAGTCCAGATCCGTCCCGCCCAGCCGCGCACGACGGTTCAGGTCCACTTCAGCGATGGAACGATCTTCGAGGGGCCGGTGGGCGCCAGCCTGGAGGCGTTCGTGCGCGCCGCTGGCTGCGACGCGGAGGTGCCCGTGATGGCGGCGCTCGTTGACGGCGAGCTGCGCGAGCTGACGATGCCGGTCACCACCGACATCGTCGTCAAGCCGGTAACGATGGCCAGCAGCGACGGCACGCGCATCTATCGGCGCAGTCTGTCGTTGCTGCTGCTCGCCGCAGCCGCCGAGTTGTTCCCCGAGGCGCGCATTTTCGTCGATCACTCGTTGACGTTCGGGGGCTACTTCTGCGAGGTGCGCGGGCGGCCCCCCTTCTCTCCCGCCGAACTGGAGCAGCTCGAAGCGCGCATGCGCGCCATCGTCGAGGCCGATGAGCCGATCACACGCACCCGCCTGGACCTGGAAACGGCTCGCGCCCTCTTCGCGGCGCGCGGCGAACAGGACATGGTGCGCCTCCTCAAATACCGCAGCAAAGACCATCTGGTGCTCTACGGCATCCGCTCCACCCAGGAATACTTCCCTGGCTTCATGGTCCCTTCTACCGGCTATCTACGCTGGTTTGCCCTGCGCGACTACCCGCCCGGCTTCGTCCTCCACTTCCCGCAACACATCGCGCCCACTCGCCTGCAACCGTTCCAGGACTATCCGAAACTGGTGGCGGTCTTCCGCGAGTATGGGGACTGGATGCGGCTGCTGGGGGTGGAGGATGTCGGCGGGCTGAACGAGGCGATCGCCAACAACCGTTCGCGCGAGGTGATCCTGGTGGCGGAGGCCCTGCACGAGCAACGCATCGCCCAGATCGCCCAGGAGATCCGGGCGCGCTGCCCGCCGGTGCGCCTGGTGCTCATCGCGGGGCCTACCTCGTCGGGGAAGACGACCTTCGCGCGGCGGCTGTCGATCCAGTTGCTGGCCAATGGGATCCGTCCTTTCGCCTTGGGGCTGGACGACTACTTCGTCGATCGCGAGAAGACGCCCAAGGACGTCAACGGCGAGTACGACTATGAGGCGCTGACCGCGATCGACCTCGACCTGTTCAACCGGCAACTGCTGGACTTGATGGAAGGCAAGCGCGTGACCGTGCCTCGCTACAACTTCCGCACGGGGCTGCGCGAGGAAGGGCCGACCGTCCAGCTCAGCCGTGAGCATGTCATCGTGGTCGAAGGCATCCATGGCCTCAACCCGGCGTTAGTGCCGCACATCCCGCGGGAGTCCATCTATCGCATCTACGCTTCCGCGCTGACGCAACTGAACCTCGATCAGCACAACCGTATCCCCACCACCGACACGCGGCTGGTGCGCCGCATCGTTCGCGACGCCGCCCATCGCGGCTACACGGCGAGCGAGACCATCCAGCGGTGGGGGAGCGTGCGGCGCGGGGAAGCCATGTACATCTTCCCCTACCAGGAGAACGCTGACACCATCTTCAACTCGGCCCTGCTCTACGAACTGGCCGTGTTGCGGCCGCTGGCGGAGCCTCTGTTGCTGCAGGTGGAACCGCGCACCGAGGAGTACATCGAGGCCAGGCGCCTGCTGGCGTTCCTCCACTGGTTTCTGCCCATCAGCTCCGAATGGGTGCCCGACAACTCGATCCTGCGTGAGTTCATCGGGGGATCGATCCTGGAGGATTTCAGCCTGGTTGTGTAGCGAGGGGGCGAGAGAGCGAGTCAGCGAGAGAGCGAATCAGCGAGGGGGCGAGTCAGCGAATCAGCGAGGAAGCGAATCAACGAATCAGCGAGAAGCGAATCAGCGAGGGGGCGGGTCAGCGAATCGGCGAGAGGGCAAATCAGCGAGGAAGCGAGTCAGCGAATCGGCGAGAGGGCGAATCAGCGAGGGGGCGAGTTGGCGAAGCTCTGTCCCTCCGTTCGCATGGCAGATGCGAAGGCGCGCTTTTCCGACCTCATCAGTCGCGTGGCAGCCGGTGAACGTTTCATGATTCGCCGCCGCGAACGAGATGTGGCTGTCCTCTTGAGTCCCGCATCGCGATCGTCCATGAGGCGTCCTTGCTCACGCACCATCGCGCCCACTTCGAGCGATTGGCCGAACTGGCCCCCCTGGAACTGGTCGACTGGCTATCAGGAAGCGCGGTCTCCCAGGTCCAACCCTGAAACCACCTTAACCACCTTCGGATCGTTGACAGTTTGCCCCTTTTCGTTTAGAATAGCCGCGTTCAGCCGCCAGTCCTTCGGCCTTGCGCCGGGGATGCTAGGCGGCTGCCTTACGCAATGGAACAGGACTTAGAGGAGGATCGATGGCAAAGTATGCGGTTGAGCAGCTCCGCAACGTCGTTCTGCTGGGCCATGGCAGCTCAGGGAAGACCTCATTGGCGGAAGCCATGCTCTATGATTGTGGCGGCACCAGCCGTTTGGGCCGTGTGGAGGATGGCTCCACCGTCTCTGACTGGGACCCAGAGGAACAGCGTCGTCGGATCTCGGTCAACACGTCCATCGTCCCCTGTGAATGGCAGGGCTACAAGCTCAATGTGCTGGATACACCAGGCTACATGGACTTCGTGGGCGAGGTGATCAGCGCCGTGCGCGTCGCCGACGCCGCGGTCGTCGTCCTCGACTCCGTTGCCGGCGTCGAAGTCGGCACGGAGGCGGTCTGGGGGTATGCCAGCGAGCGCAAGCTGCCCCGCCTGATCTTCGTCAACAAGATGGACCGCGAGAACGCCTCCTTCGAAGGGACCATCGCCAAAGCGCGCGAGGCCTTCGAGGGCATCATCGTCCCCTTGCAGCTCCCCATCGGCAGCGAGTCGAACTTCAAGGGGGTCGTTGACCTGGTCACCCAGAAAGCCTACCTGGGAGCCAGCGGGTCCGAAGCGGACTTGCCTGCCGCCATGGCCGACGCGGTCGCTGAAGCGCGCACGGCCCTGATCGAGGCGGCCGCGGAAGGCGACGACGAGCTGATCATGAAGTACCTGGATGGCGAGGAGTTGACGGCGGACGAGATCCGCCGCGGCCTGCGCGCGGGCGTCCTGGCCGGCCGCGTGATCCCCGTGTTGTGTGGATCGTCCTTGCACAACGCCGGCATCCATGCCTTGCTGCGCGCCCTGGTCGATTATTGTCCCTCGCCCCTCGAAGCTCCTCGCGAGCTGGCGACCGTCCCCGCCACCGGCGAAGAGGTCGAGCTGACGCCAGACCCGACCGGCCCTACGGTCGCTTTCGCCTTCAAGACCGTGGCCGATCCCTTCGTGGGCAAGCTGACGTACTTCCGTGTGATGTCGGGCAAGGTCGTCGCCGACAGCCGCCTCTATAACCCGCGCGTCGGACAGGAAGAACGCATCGGTCCGACCCTGATGGTGCGCGGCAAAGAACAGATTGGCGTCGACGAGGTGATCGCGGGCGACCTGGGCGCGATCGCCAAGCTGGCGCAGACGTTGACGGGAGACACGCTGTGCGACCGCGGCAGCCCGTATGTGCTCAAGCCGCCCGTCTTCCCGCACCCCCTCTACGAGGTGGCCGTCAACCCTAAGACCAAGGCCGATTCGGCCAAAATGGGCGCCTCGCTCAGCCGCCTCGTGGAAGAGGATCCGACGTTGCAGTGGCGCCAGGAGCCGTCCACTCACCAGACGATCCTGGCGGGCCTGGGCGAGACGCACATCGACGTCGCCGTGCGCCGACTGGAGTCCAAGTTCGGCGTGGGCGTGACGACCGAGATCCCCAAGGTGCCTTACCGCGAGACCATCACCAAGGTCGCGTCGGCCCAATACCGGCATAAGAAGCAGACCGGCGGCGCGGGCCAGTTCGCGGAGGTCCACCTGCGCGTGGAGCCGCTCGAGCGCGGCGGCGGCTTCGAGTACGTCAATGAGGTGTTCGGCGGCGCCATCTCCAGCAGCTTCATCCCCTCGATCGAGAAGGGCATCCGCGCCGTCATGGAGCAGGGGGTCATCGCGGGCTATCCGGTCGTCGATGTCAAGGCGGCCGTCTACGACGGCAAGGAACACCCCGTCGACTCGAAGGATATCGCCTTCCAGATCGCTGGCCGCGAGGTGTTCAAGCTGGCGGTGCAACAGGCCGGGCCGGTGCTCCTGGAGCCGATCATGAACGTGACGATCACGGTGCCCGAGCAATACATGGGGGACGTGATGGGCGACCTCAACACCCGTCGCGGGCGGGTGCAGGGGATGGAGCAGTCGCGCGGCAAGAGCATCGTCAAGGCCCAGGTGCCGCTGGCCGAGATGCAACGCTATTCCACTGAGCTGCGCTCGCGCACGCAGGGTCGTGGCCTCTATACGATGGAGCTATCGCATTACGAGCCGGTGCCCAGCCACATCGCCGAGAAGATCATCGCCCAGGCCAAGCTCGCAGCCGAGGAAGAGAAGTAAGGCTGCGCCGCCAGCCGCCGGGGACTGCCAGGGGCGTGGGGTCGGAATGGTTCCCACGCCCTTTTTTGCGCCTGGGGCCAGGCGCTACATGATCGCTTAGCGAAGAGGCTCTGCCTCACGATACTCTTCATCGTTGAATCGCGAATAACATGAGGCGAAAGCGATCTCGATACGGACGACGCCGACGCAGCATGATCCGGGGCTAATCCTCCAGTGTCGTCCTACTCGATCGGCGCGCGCGTTGGAGGCGCGCTCGCTTCAATCGGCAGATATGGACGCTGCTGCGAGCATCTCTGTTCATGGCCACTTCAGTCGCGCGTTGGGGCGCCATGCTCCCGGCAGCGCCGCAACAGGTCGCGATGCTCGCTGAGGATGCGCTCGGCGTCCGCGTCCCCCTGCGCGCCCGCCGTCGCGATGAGCCGCTCGAACAGCGTCAGCGCCTCGTCGCTGAGCAGGTCGGGATGCTCCTCGACCACGCGCTGCGAGTCGGCCCACGTGCTCGCGCGCACGAACGCCTGGATGGCCAGCAGCAGCGGCGGCAGCTCCTGGCGAGCCTCATCGCACAGGCGTTTGAAGGCGTCTAGCCGGGCGCGCAGGGCCGCCAGCGCTTGCGGGTCGGTATCGGCGGCCGCCTCGGCCAGGGCGCGCTCGACGAGTTCGATGAACGGCTGCTCCAGTTCGGTGGGCACCCCTTGCCACAAGGCGCGCAGTTGGTCGGCGTCCTGTACAGCGAGAAAGGCCTCGAGCAGGGCGGCCATGAACATCGCCGCCTGCGCCTCGGGGTTGGCCTCGAGGAAGGCCTGCAAGTCGGCGGCGAGCTGAGGGTCGCGCGCCAGGGCGGCGCGCAGGCTGGCCTCGTCGACGGCGCCCGCGGCGCGCAGGCGCGCTTCCAGGTCGTTGGGCAAGGTAAAGGCGGCCATAGGCTCCTCCTCAGGGACCGTGGCCGGGCGAACGGGCGTGTTGAGGGGGCAAGGATCGCCGGCGCAGAGATAGTATACTAGATTTTGGACGTGTTGGGGAGCGCCTCATCGAGGGCGACCGGCCGCCAGCCGGGTAGGGCAGCGCCGGGATCGCGGCCAGCCTCACAGTGAGCCAACCGCGCTGCCCGTATCGAGGCCCAGCAGCGTGGGCCGGCGCTCGATCTCGATACGGCCGCTGCGACCCGCCCAGTCATGTCTGTCTCCTTCCGGCAGCGGCCTACTCGATCGGCGCGCCTGTGCTTCCACGCCGGCCGGGCAGGCCAGCGGCGAGGACAAGGCTCGCGCAGCACGTGATTCCTCGTTCCCACGCTCCTGCGTGGGAACGCCTCTCCTCCGCTCCGCGGCTGCACTCGACGCAAGCCGGAGGCTTACGCTTTTCGGATAGGCTCTTCGCAACTTCGTGATCCACCCCCTCTCCTCCAGCCGCGCCCTGCCATACCTCTTGCGCGTCACGCGTGGGGTGTTTGGATCACGGAGGCGCGAAGGCTCACGGAGAACACGAAGCACGAAGAGCACGAAGACCACATCCGCGGCGACCCCCTTCGTGTCCTTCGCGCTTCGCGATCTAGTATGATTGATGGTGGCACGGCATGCCGGTTTGCGTCTGGGTCAGAAAGACCGTCGCGAAGTTTGAGGTAGCCGTGCC
>FWPU01002836.1_pt1 | contig 46042 bp, 42 predicted proteins | sample 2228361 | NCBI WGS metagenome assembly FWPU01 (sample SAMEA103939777, study PRJEB20133) | metagenome
CCCGCCGATGCTTGCGGCGCAATCTGCCTTTCCTTCCCGGCCCCAGGCAAGCTTTCGTCAAGAATTTAAGCAACTAATTTGGAGATGAACCAAAAATATAAATTACCAGATGTTTATTAAGCGGCCAGAGATGAACCAGGGATGTAATAGAGCAGGCCTTTAGAGCGTATCGCATACGGCAAGGAATAAACCCTTGCCCTGCTAATTAAATCATTAATTCGTAGGGCAAGCCTTTATGGCTTGCCGAAGGCGGCAAGGGACAAGCCCTTGCCCTACTGCGCTTAATTAATATTTATTCTCTCTTGTGCCTCCGGATCCGCTGTGGCCAATTTTTAATTTAAAAATTTCTGTGCTCTTGGCGCACTCAGCGGTGAACCATAATCCCCTGGGCTCTTATACGCCTCCAGATTTGAACACCAAAGTTGAAGGTGGGCAAGCAAAAATCATCCTCCACTGACAGGCGGTAAAATTTTAAGAACATCCTTTTCATAAACTATATCTTTCAATTTAAGAATTTCATTGCCTCGCACTAAAACCGCAAATAAATTGGTCACATCATTCCCTTCTTTTTTCACATAATTTTGCAAAGAGGGGAATTTCTCGGTCAAAATTTTTAAGAGATCTTTAACCAGAAGTGGAAACTGGGAATCTATCTGGATCTCCTGCTGGCCAGAAATTTCGTCAAAGGGTTTAAAAAACCAAATTTTAGGCATTGTTTCACCTCGCTATTAAATTATTAATGAGAGCATTAAATGTTTTAATTTTTTTACCAATCATTTTGTAATAGTAAGCTCGAAAGGCGTGGGACACATGGGCTTTTCTTCCACGTAGCAATTGGGAGACCTCGCCATGACTTTAACTTAGAGTCATGTCTCAAAAATAAAATTAATAATTTCCCCTCACCCAGCCCTTCTCCCCAGTGGGGGAGAGGGCTAGAGTGGGGTAAAATATAATTTACTCTCATTAATAAGTTCTGAATGGAGATCAAGTTTTTTTCCTGCCCACTATATAAAAATATCCTTCTTCATCCATGCGCGCTAAATCTCCTGTATATAACCAGTCTGCGCGCAGGGCGATATTTGTATCTTCTGGCCTCCGCCAATAGCCCTTCATCACTTGAGGACCTTTTACAATTAACTCACCTACCTCGCCCACAGGCAATCCTTTCTCTCCACTCTGCAAATCAATTATTTTGGCCTCAGTATCCGGCAAGGGAAGGCCAATAGAACCAGGTTTCCGTTTCCCTAAAATAGGTTGGGCATGAGTTAGAGCGGAGGCCTCAGTTAGACCGTATGTTTCACAAACTTTGCGGCCCACTTTCCTTTCAAAATTTTCTCTGTCTTCTTCTGCCAGGAAGCCTTCTCCTGACCAACAAACTTTTATATCCTGAACATGATACTTTTCCAATCCTAGATAAGTGGAAAATCTCTCAATTATTCCTGGATGCGCAGGAAAGAAAAAAGGTTTATACTTCTTAAACAGAGGAAGGACCTGATTAATTTCAAAGTGGGGGAAGAGTATAATCGGGGCTTTTAAATAAAAAGGTAAGATCATCCCCAGGATAAATCCATAGACTCGATGAAAGGGAACAACCGAGATAAAAGCGCCGCCCACTTCCTCTGGGGCGCCAAGCCAAGCTTTAATTTGACAGAGGTTAGCGATTAAATTTTCATGAGTTAAAACCACTCCTTTAGCGCGGCCAGTGGTACCTCGAGTAAAAAAGACAGCCGCTTCTTCGGCGGAGGGCTCGCCTCTATCGGCAAGGGAAGGTAACCATTGCGCCCCTTTTTTCAAAAAGTCAGCATAAGGATGTATGGGGGGTGCGGGAGGGACTTTGACATAAATTCCCCTTCCTTTAGCCGCTAATTGGAAAAAATAATTTTTGGGGAAAGACAAATAATCTTTAGCGCTCGCAATTATAAAATGCTTCACATTTGTTTTGGGGAAAATATGCTTAATCCGCCGCCACACCAGATCTAAAATCAATAAAAACTCTATTTGGGCTTCATCAAGTCCCCTTTTTATTTTTTTTTTGTCTTCCAGCGGATCAAATAGGACAGCTACTCCGCCTGCTTGCATGGCTCCCCAAACACCAACAATGGTTTGGGGCATATTAGGCATGATTATGCCCAATCTTTCGCCGATAGAAAATCCCAAAGAGATTAAAGCCTGAGCAAATTGCTGCCCATGGTCCAGGAGAGTTTTATATCTAAATTTGCTCCCGAAAAAAATGAGGGCCGTTTTTTCCGGAAAATTATGGGCGGCCTCCTCCAGCAATTGGGGCACCAAAATTTTTGGATAGGAAAGGCTTTGGGGCACATGAGCATCATAAGATCTTAACCAAGGTTTTTCCCTCATGTTATCTTCCCTTCTCTGGCCAGGTTGGCGAAGAAGCTCTTACTTAAGCATAATTATTTATCTCTAAAAACCAGCGCACAAAACGCTCTACTCCTTCTTCAATACTCATTCGGGGAGAGTAACCAAGTATCTTTTGCGCTTTGCGGATATCGGCAAAAGTGATAGCCACATCTCCAGGTTGGGGAGGCCAAAACTCGAGCCGCGCTTTTTTCCCCAAACGTTCCTCTAAAACGCGCACTAATTTTAATAAACTAACTGTGCGCGACTCCCCTATATTATAAATTTCATAACCATGGCTTCTTTTAATAGCGGCCATAGTTGCTTGTAGAGCATCATCTATATAAGTGTAATCCCGGCGCGAATTCCCATCACCAAAAATTGGTACCTTTTTTTCTTCGTAAATTAAGCGCGTGAAGTAGTGGATCGCCATCTCTGGTCTTTGCCGTGGACCATAAACCGTAAAATAGCGCAAGCATGCTATATCGAAATCATAAAGGTGATGATAAGTGTAACATAAAAGCTCTCCGGCCTTTTTAGTAGCCGCGTAGGGCGAAATGGGATTATCCACCCGATCCTCTTCCACAAAAGGAGTTTTGGGATTATTTCCATATACAGAGGAAGAAGAGGCAAAAATAAATTTTTTTACCCCAAACTGACGGCATGTCTCCAGGAGGTTGAGAGTCCCCCGAATGTTTACTTCAGCATATAATAAAGGATCCCCTATTGAAGGCCGCACTCCAGCGCGGGCGGCCAGATGTACAACTTGATCAATTCTTTCGGCCGCAAAAATTTCTTTCAACTTCTCCATTTCGCGCAGATCACCAATGACCAAGCGAAAATTCTCTTGGGGCAGAGCCTTACTTAAATTTTGGCGCTTCTGGGCCGGATCATAAAAATCATCAAAATTATCCAAACATATGACCCGATGGCTTTCAGCCAATAATTGGTCAACTAAATGAGAGCCAATAAACCCTGCGCCACCAGTTACTAAAATATTCATAATCCATCCCCTCTTCTTTACGTCCACCGGCCTTTCTATTATTCTCTCCCTTCTCCAGCAGACAAAATATTACTTTGAGGTTACCCCTTTATGAATAGCGGCTCAAAGAAGCTATCACCTCAAAATGATAAGTCTGGGGAAACATATCTAAGGCCTGAACTTTTTGCAGCTGATATCCCCAATTTAGCAAGATCTTTAGATCGCGCACCAAAGTAGGCGGCTCACAAGAAACATAGATAATTATTTCAGGCTTAAGTTCAACCATCGCCTTAAGTACCTTCTTGCCTGCCCCTGCCCGCGGAGGATCTAACACGATCACATCTACCTTCTCTAATCTCTTCTTTAATTGCCGCAGTTCATCTTCCGCTGACCCGAGGAGGAAATGACAATTTCTTAGTCCATTTCTTACGGCATTTTGACGAGCCAAAGCGATAGCCGATTCATTTACATCTATTCCCCAAACTTCTTGGGCTACTTGCCCTAAAGGGAGAGAAATATTTCCTAAACCACAGAAGAGATCAAGCACCCTTTCTTTCCCCTCTAATTTCACCCACTCCAATACTTTCTTAATTAATTCCCGATTTACGCCCAAATTAACTTGCATAAAAGCCTCACAACTGGCCTGCTCCAGAATGGGCTCATTCCCAGGAAGTTCTGGCCATTGATATTCTAAGGTCATTTCTCCCCTGGTAAAATTTCTCTGACCTTCAACCCTTACTCCTTTGAGCTCCGGCACATGAGTGAGGAGGTGAGCTGTAAATAGCTCTAAGTCATGGTTAACTACCTGCATCCAAATTACTCCTTTGCCTTCTTCCGGGCTCACCTGCACTTCTAAATTCTTAATAAATGCCCCTCCTTCCTTTTCTATCCATTCCATTACCCCCCGCAAAATTAAATTAGCCAAAGGATGCAGAAGGGGACAATTTTTAATGGCCACTATCTCATGGCTCTTCAATGCGTAAAATCCCAAGATCTGTTTACCTTCTTTCCAACTTCCTTTTAATTGGGCTCGAATTCGATAACCACGATCTTCTGGCGAAGGAAGCAAAGCATAAATCTGGACTGAACCTTCTTTGAGCAAGAGAGGCGCCAAAAATTCTCTCAACAATTGTTCTTTGATCCTTACCTGTTCTTTATAGGCCAGATGTTGGTAATGACAACCTCCGCATTGCCCGAAAAGATCGCAGAAGGGCCTGGTGCGTAAAGGAGATATTTGCTTAAGGGCGCGCAAGACCGCCTCGGCATAATTTTTTTTCTCGCGCACAATTTCCGCCACCACTATTTCTCCAGGAAGGGTATAGGGCACAAAAACAATCTTTCCTCCCAGACGGCCAATTCCCCAACCCCCATAAACTAATTTTTCAATAGTCAGTTTCATCTCCTTCATTTTTAATTCCTAATTCGCCCCTACCCCCTCGGGGGAAAGGCCCTAAACAAAGGAGTTCAACCTTTATTTAGAAGTGGGGAGCACATAAGATGGAGCCGCTAATTTTTCCTTCTTAAATCCATTACACTTCCAAATAGGATGGGTGCGCACTAATTCAGATTGGCGCTTAATGACCACCTCTTGTACCTTCACACAAGAATCGAATAAAAAAGCTACTCCTTCTGGTAATCCTTCCTGACCTTCGCTAAAAAAAATCGCCGTAGATCCATTAGGTGGAGTATTGGTTGCGGATAAGTTGTTTAGGCGCCTAGGGGCATCCCATTGATAAATAGGGTATCTCCTCTTGGTATAAAACATGGCCTCTCCCACAAGTTGGTGTTTAGGAGAAAGGAGAAAGACTTCCTCCTCCTTTTCCTTAGACTGAGCTACTTTTTTAATATTTTCCCCCAAAAACTTCCATCCCCGGAGTTGGCTTGTAGGATCGTGGGCAGCGGAGAGAGGAATTATCTGATAAAATGGCTGTAGGTGAGCCAGGGCGGTGCTTAAAAAAGAGATAAAGAGAGCAGCCCAAACTACTCCTTTCCAAAGGTTTTTCATTTCTGCCCATTTCTCCCTTAGTAAGGAAGTTAAAGTTATAACGGCCGAGAAGTAAGCTAAGGCAGGCCAATTAGCTTCTACTTTCGAACGGAAGCTCGCATAAATAAAAAAGGATAAAACTGGAGCAGAAGTCCAGAAAAGGAGAAGAAAATTCATCTGCCCTTTAAATCCTCTGGAAGCACTCCTGACCATAGCCCAAAGTAAAAGTAAGAAGAGTAAAGGAGAAATTACCCCCGCTTGTCCTGCCCAAAAGTCTCCCCAAGTTCGCCACCCAGCACCTTCTTTTAACTCCAATCCATGAGCTAATTGCATGCGGAAAGAGATCCAATCGTGTTTATAATTCCAGTAAATTACCGGCCCAAAGATTAAAAACCCTATTATCAAAGCTAAATAAGGTTCCTTCCTTAACAACCATTTCCTTCCCTGGGGAGAAGAGAGGAAAAAGCCGAAAGCGCAGGGAACCAAAAGGGCCATGGTATATTTACTCAGCATTCCTAAGCCAAAGACTAATCCTAATCCATACCAGAGAACATTTTTCCCCCCATCAATGATTTTCCAGAGAAGGTAAATTGCTAAAACCCAGCATAGTCCCTGCGGACCATCGGGGGTGGCTATGATGGCCCCAGTAGCCATAAGCAAAATAATATTCATGAGCATAGCGGAAAAAAATCCAACCGCAGCATCCTTAAACATCTCTCTGCCCAAAAGGTATAGAAGGAAGGTCAAAAAAGCGCCAATAATTACCCAGCCCAAGCGCACTCCTAACTCTGTATCTCCTGCCAAGTTGGTGCAGATCCAAATGATAAAAGCCACTAAAGGAGGATGATCGTAATATCCCCATTGCAGATGCTTCGCCCAGGTCCAATAATAGGCTTCATCGGGAGCTAATTCGATCAGCTGGATATAGAAAAGGCGGAAAATGGAAATTCCTATCAAAAGAAAGCTAAGGGGCCATTGATACTTATTTAAGTCACTTTTTGCTTTGGAAAACATACCAGTAATGAGTCCAAAGAATCATTTATCAGGATAACTGCGGTATCGCCAGCGAATCATGATTATTCTTAATAGAGTATCCACCATGATGCGCCAATTGAACGTGGATATACCAGCTTTTCTTTCTTCCAAGATATAGGGCACTTCTTTAATCCTAAATCCATGCCGGTAGGCTTTATAGAGAACTTCTTCCACCACTGAAGGGCCTGTGGAAATAATATCATCAAGATTAATGGCCTCTAACACTTGGCGGCGAAAAATGCGGTAACCCGAGGTACAATCTTGGTAAGGCAAACTAAGCAGGAGGCGAATATAAAAATTGGCTAAGCGGGTAATCCATTTCCGCCCTACACGACGCCCTCTTTCTCCTCCGCCAACTATTAAACGTGATCCGATCAACAGATCACAATCATCCATCTCCCTTAAGAAATAGGGAATATAAGAAGGGGCATGGGAAAAATCCGCGTCCATTTCGATAATCAAGTCAGCGCGCTGAGCTACGGCATATTGAAAACCAACAATTCCCGCTGTACCCCGACCTTTTTCTTGGCGCCGTACTATGAGATGCACTCTGCTATTCTCCTGGCGCATCTTTTCTACAATATTGGCCGTTCCATCAGGGGAGTTATCATCCACCACTAAAACTTCAATTTCCGGAGCCTGGTTTAAAATCTCCTGCAAAAGTTCCTCAATATTCAAAGCTTCGTTATAAGTGGGAATCATGGCCATTATTTTCATGGAGCCTCCCCCCAGCGTCGCGTGATCCTGCCCCAAGAAATATTACCAAGCAAAAGCGCAGCCAGACCTGCAAAGATTTCCACCAAAGAAGCCAAGCCATGTAAAACGATGGCGTAGCTCAAGGCAAGTTCCTTGCCAATCTGAAAAGAAGTGAGCACTAAGATAACTAAATAATGATAAGTGCCCAAGGCACTGGGCGAGGAAGGAACTATCTTGCCCAAAGCTACAAAGATTACGACCATCACCGCTGCTTTAAAGGGTAAAGAAAGAGAAAAAGAGGACATGATCAAATAGGCAAATAAAGCCGACATAATCCACATAGGGATTAGCATGGCTAAAGCATAAAAAATGTACCGCCCGGTAACTACCCTTAGTCCTTGCATAAAATTCACAAGTATTTTTTCCCCTTGCTCGCGAATTTTTTGAGGAAAAAATATGCCCAATCTTAAGAACCAGTTAAGAAAATATTCTTCCCGTCGCATAACCAAAAAAATGAGTAAAATTAAGAATAAGGCCGTTAGTCCAACCGCCGTCCCCGTCACTCGCAACCACCCGGGGAGATTTACTCCTGGTAAAAGCAGCAATAAGAAAATGAGTAAGACAATTATATCTAAGAGATGCTCGACGCCAACTGTGGAAAGAACCAGACTTTTCGGAAGTTTTTCTTTTTCCCCCAAGAGATAAGCCCGGGCCAACTCACCCATCTTGGCCGGGAAAATATTGTTCACCATTAAGCCGACGGTGAGCACACCTATGGTGGCGGAAAGAGGAATCTCTCGTCGGGTTGGATAAAGTAAAAACTTCCACGCGGCTCCTTTGAAAAAGAAGCAGGAAAATTGGATAAAGACGGCTGGAACAACAAAAAGAATATTTAAGGACTTCAAGGAGGTCCACAAGATTTGATAGTCAATTTTGTGCAGGGATAAATAAATGGCTGCCGCACTGATGATTAAGCCTATCCATACTTTTATATGTTTTTGCAAAAAAGAGACCAAGATTCAATCTCCTCTTTCTAATTGCTGCTGGATAAACCTTTTTATCTTCTGCATCACCTCCTCTGGGGTAATCACTTCCATACAATTGGGAGAATTAGGGCATTCTCTCCGGTAGCATGGCGCACAGGCCAGAGTTGTCTTAACAATCTCCCCCCGCCCATAGAGTTCAATCTCCTGCGCACAAGTAGGACCAAAAATGGCCACTACCATCTTTTTAAGCGCAATGGCTAAATGGAGAGCTGTGGTATCACCAGTAACTACAATGTCGCACAAATTAACCAAAGCCGCAAATTGGGTCAAACTATTGTGGCAGCCTGTATCGATTAGGGCCTCTCCATATCTTTCTAATAAGGCGGCATTCCGTTCTTGCTCTTTGGGCCCACCGAGTAATAAAACGCGCACGCCCGGCTCTCGCTGTAATTTCTTAATTAACTCGCCGAAACCATTGATAGTCCAAGCTTTGTTAGCAAAAACATCCCCCGCTCCGGTATTAAGGCCAATGATTACTTTGCTCTTTTTTAAACCAGCTCGTTGGGCAAACTCCCCGGCAAATTTTTTATCTGCCGGCGAGAGAGTAAACAGGTATTCATCCTTCTGGTAAGGTAGGTCCGCTATTTCAAAGACAAGCTCGGGGTAAGTCTTTTTATTATGGTAAAATTTTAAATCGTCGTCGAGACCAAGAAGGAAAGCATACTCGCTTCCCTTATTGAGGGGATATATATTGCCTATTTCCGCCAGACCAAATCCCTTTTTCTCGCGCGCCTCAACTTTGGAAACTAAAGCCGCGCCTCGAACCTCTTTTTCCAAACCAATAACCAGATCGAACTTTTCACTTTCTAATGGCCAAAGGTCAGCAAATTCATAGGGGATAAGGCGGTCGATTAAAGAATTATTCCTTAAAAGGGGAAAGGCTTCTTTATCCACGACCCAGGTGATGTGGCTTTGAGGGTACGCTCTCTTCAGGCCCCAGAGCAAAGGAGTGGTCCGCAAGACATCACCAATGGCCGCTAATTTAACAATTAAAATTCTTTGGCCCATCGGAGAATAATGAGGGCAGGCGGGACAAGTTCGTTTAAATTTGCAGGGGCGGTCCCCAAGAAAATAGCGGCAGTCTAATCTCCAGGGTTTCATGATTTATTTCTTTTTCTCGGGCAAGCGGTCAAATTGGTAGAATTGCATGGTAAAACTTCCTCGGCCTTGACTCAACGAACGCAGATCAGTAGAGTAACCAAACATTTCGCGTAAAGGGACAAAAGCCAAGATGACGCTTACTTTTCCACGCGACTGGATCTGTTCGATCCTTCCCTTCCGGGCACTAAGATCACCGATAATCTCCCCCAAAAATTCCTCGGGGACAACTACTTCCGTCTTCATTATTGGTTCCAAAAGGATTGGTTGACCTTTTTGACAGCCATCCCGAAAGGCCATAGCTGCCGCTATCTGGTAAGCTAAAGGAGAAGACTGGTTCTCCCGGAAAGAGCCCCCGCGCAAAGTAACTCGTAGGTCTACTATTGGATATCCCGAGACTACTCCGTTAGTAATTGATTCGCGCACTCCAACTTCAATTGCGGGATGGAATTCTTCGGGAATATCTGCGCCCCCGGGGCTTTTACAAAATTCAAAACCCTCTCCCCGCAGCTTTGGTTCCAAGAAAAGAAGGACATGGCCAAAATGCATAACTCCTTCTATTTCTCGTTCAAACTTTCCTTCTCCTTCAGCAGGTTGAGTAATAGTTTCGCGATACACTACTTGCGGTTTACCCACATTTACGGCCACACCAAAATCGTCGAGTAACCGGCGCACAATCACTTCCAGATGAAGTTCACCCATGCCCGAGATTATTGTTTGCCCAGTGTCTTCGTCAAATTTGACGCGGAAAGTAGGGTCTTCTTCCATAATCTTTTGCAAGCAAAATTCCAGCTTCTCTTGGTCAACCCGAGATTTAGGTTCAATGGCCATAGAAGTAACTGGTTCATAAAATTCGATCCGTTCCAAAATAATAGGGTTTTCTGCGGAACATAAAGTATCACCCGTGGTAGTCTCTTTTAAACCGGCCGCCGCTACTATATCACCCGCCCGCACTTCTGTTATCCTTTCCTTTTTATTCGCATGCATCCGGAAGAGGCGCGCAACACGCTCCCTTTTTCCCTTAGTCGAGTTATAAACTTCTTGTTCAGGTTTCAAAGTACCTGAATAGATACGCAGGTAGGTGAGCTTCCTTCCTTCATCCATCATTATCTTAAAAGCCAAAGCGGCCAGTGGTTCCTTTTCGGAAGTTAACCGGGTTTCTGGCTCTCCGGTTAAAGGATTATATCCCGTAATAGGTGGCACATCTAAAGGAGAGGGAAGGTAATCAACAACCGCATCCAAAAGGAGTTGGATACCTTTATTGCGTAAAGCAGCCCCGCAGAGTACCGGGACTAATTCAAATTTTAGAGTTGCTGCTCTCAAGACTGATTTGATCTCTTCGATAGCAATATCTTCTCCACTTAAGTATTTTTCCATAAGCAGATCACTTTTTTCAGCCAAAGTCTCTAAGAGTTGTTCTCGAAATCTTTGGGCTTCTTCGGCAAGGTCCTCGGGAACTTCTATTTCGTGAAAAGTAGCGCCTAAATTCTCCTCATTCCATATTACTGCTTTCATCTTTATTAAATCTATTACACCCCGAAATTGCTCTTCTGCACCCCAGGGGATCTGGATCAAAGCAGGCTGCGCTCCTAATTTTTCCTTCATCATGGCCACCGCGCCGAAAAAATCAGCTCCGACGCGGTCCATTTTATTGACAAAAGTGAGACGAGGAACTTTATATTTATCTGCCTGATGCCAAACTGTCTCTGACTGAGGTTCCACTCCATTGACAGCATCAAAGACGGCTATAGCTCCATCTAATACTCTTAGACTTCTTTCTACTTCGATCGTAAAATCGACATGCCCTGGAGTATCAATAAGATGAATTTCATATCCACGCCAAGGGAAAGTAGTCACCGCTGAGGTAATGGTAATGCCTCGTTCTTGCTCTTGAGGCATCCAATCCATCACTGCTTCTCCATCATGGACCTCGCCCATCTTATAAGACCGGCCAGTATAATAAAGGATCCGTTCCGTAACAGTAGTTTTGCCGGCATCAATATGGGCCATAATCCCGATGTTGCGAATCCTACTCAATCTCCCTTTAGGTGGTGAGGCCATGAGCTTTTCTACCATTCCCTGCCAATAAAATAAATTTCCCCAAAGCCGACTTTAATTTAGAGTTTTCGGCCCAAATAATCTCTCCCTCTTCTTTATCCCCACGCAAAAATAATAATCCAAAAAAGCCCTGTAAAATTATTTTTCTGGTGAGATAATATTTAGGGAATTGAGGCCAGAAAGGAATCTCTGGCAGAAATTTAATGAGAGGATTTATTACGCGCCTTAAACCCTGATCGGGGAGGCTGGCCACGGCGGCTGATAATGCTGAAAGAAGATCCGCTTCCATTTGTTAATCTTTCCCTAAGGATCATCATAATTAAAGAAAACGATTTGATTTCTTTTAGTTTTTATATAGCATTTTTCTATTAGTTGTCAAGATCCCATACTCCCTCTTATAAACCCTAATCTTTATGTCTGAATTGAAGGGATTGCTTGCTACCTTCACATTGGGGGCCGAATCTTAGGGCGTATAAGAGGCCAGGGGGTAAATGAGGGAGCTTCGGCGGGAGAAGAAGGAGTAAAAACTGAAAGCCAGATTTCCGCAGAGCGTTGGCGGATTTAAGAGACAAGCTAATTCTTTCAGTTGAAGCGAGCTCGGCGTAAAGATGGTAAAAGTGCCTTATGATCCCGAATGAACCCCCTGGCCTCTTTATAAAGTTCTGGCAATTAATCTTTTAGAATCATTATTGTATTTGAAAAGTGAAGGCGGGCAAGAAAAGGGATTGTTGTTCCCCACAGTGCGCGCCAAGAGTGCAAAGATATTTTAACTTAGAAATTGGCCACAGAGGGCAGGAAGCGCCTAGAGAGAATAAATATTAATTAAGTGCGGAAGGGCAAGGGCTTGTCCCTTGCCGAATTCGGCAAGCCACGAGGGCTTGCCCTACGAATGGAGAAAAAAACACATAGGGCAAAAAATTTTTAGAATCCAGGAAAGGGTGAGGCCGAAAAAGAGATTATTTTAAACTCTTAATCTTTTCTAAAGCAGCCTTGGCGGCATTATACATAAAAGCAGTATCTGTAGAACACGCCAGGACGGTCATACCTTTTTCTCGCCACTTTCTTATGGCCTCTATGCTGCCAATGTGGATACCGGAAGCCTTCTTATGTCGGCAGGCAGATTCAACTACTTTACCTATCGCCTCTTGGATGACCTCGGCATTTAGCTGGTCGGGAATCTCCAGAGAAACAGAAAGGTCATTAGGGCCAATCAGCCCTACATCAATGCCCTCGACGCTTAAAATCTCGTCAATCTTCTCCACCGCTTCCTTAGTCTCAATTTGGGCAATGAGCAAAGTGTTATCATTGGCCTCTTTCATAATACTCGCCGCTGGGCAAGGCTGGAAATCGGTCATGCCCGTTTGGGCGCCCAATCCGCGCTGGCCTAAGGGAGCATATCGGCCAAAGCGGACGATGGCCTCTGCTTCTGCTCTCGTTGAGACCATGGGCACCATCACCCCTTCCGCTCCAGCGTCGAGCACCCTAGAGATAAAAAAAGTCTCCAAGCGGGGGACCCGGATTAGCGGAGCAATCCCAGCAGCCTTCGCTCCCCGAATCAAATCTGCTACTGTCTCCATACTGTAGCAGCCATGTTCCATATCAATGAAACAGAAATCATACCCCGCCGCCGCAAAGACAGATGGAGCTCCAGGATCGCGAGAGAGGCGAATCATCATTCCATAAACACATTCCCCTGCTATAATTCTCTTCTTCAATCCTACCCAACTCATAAATTCCTCCTTCTAAAATTCTTAACTTCCGCGCTAATATTTTTCCACTCTTCGATATTGGGTACTAATCAATTATTGACCACCATAAGCCAAGATAGCCAGGGGCAGGCCTTCATGCGGAAATCATGAGGCACTGGTTCTTCCATCTTTTTTTCCGCCAATGTTTCTTCATTCATGCCAACCTCTCAACTTCTGGCCTTATGCCGACTCAGTCTATTCCTGAAGAGGAGAACATTTATTGCTAAGATTCTTAAATTGAAGAAACTATAAATACATAATAGCCCATTTTCCTTATCTCCCTCCACAAGTTTTTTAAAATTTTGGCGCAAGAAGTAAATATGGAGGGATTATTATGCCCAAACTTCGTTTAGGGTGATCTTCAATTGTTAGCAGCTGAGTTTAGTTTTTAGGTAGCCGATTGATTAATTAAGCAACAGGAATCAAACTGAGGACAAGAATAAGGTGCTTCACAAAAAAGAATATCTCAAATTCCCAGGAAGGCTTCTTTAACCTTTGGATCTCTAAGAAGACCCATTCCCGTTCCTTCCATAGTGATGTGGCCGTTCTCCATGATGTAGACTCGCTTAACGGTCCGTAGAGTTTGGAGAACATCTTGGGAAACAAGGATAAGGCACATTCCTTCTTGATGGAGTTGTTCAAGGATCTTATAAATCTCGGACGAGAAGAGAGGCGAAAGGCCCAGTGTCGGTTCGTCGAGCATCAATAGCTTGGGGAAAGCCATTAGCGCTCGCCCAATGCTCAGCATTTGTTGCTCGCCTCCACTTAAAGTACCGGCAAGTTGGTTCTTTCTCTCTTTTAGAACAGGAAATTTTTGGTATACCAGGTCAAGTTGGTTCGCAAACCGGGCTTTATCTGCCGAAAGATACGCACCCATCTCGAGATTTTCGTAAACGGTCATTTGTGGGAAAAGCTTCCTTCCTTCAGGTACATGAATTATCCCCAGTTTACAGATCCGTTCCGTTGATTGATTCTCAATCGATTGCGCCTCAAAGAAAATTTTTCCACTTCGAGGATGATTAAGCCCTGAAATAGTTCGCAGGAGAGTTGTCTTACCCGCTCCATTAGACCCAATGATGGCCACAAAGTCGTGGCTATAAACGTCAATGGTTATATCTTTTAGAGCTTGAAGCTCATCGTAAAATACATTTAATTCTTTAATATTGAGCATGATCTTTCCCGAGATAAGCTTCGATAACTTTAGGGTTGTTGGCTACTTCATGGGGAGGACCTTCGGCCACTTTGACCCCAAAATTGATGGCCAAGATTCGGTCACACGTTTTCATAATTGCCTTCATCACATGTTCTATCATAAAAATGGTAATGCCCATCTCGGCCTTAATTCTAAAGATAAGTTTTATGGCTTCATCAATCTCTCTCTGATTTAGACCGGCAAAAACCTCGTCCAAAAGAAGAATTTTAGGTCTAATGCCAAGGGCTCTGGTCATTTCCAGTCTTTTTCGATCGGCAAGGTTTAAAGCGCCCGCAGGATAGTCTTTTTTGGAGTCAAGCCCGGTGAAACAGAGGAGGTCGAGTGCTTTGCGCCGAGCCTGCTCAATATCATGAAATCCTTCCCCATAGAGGATCCCCATAGCCACATTATCGAGAACGGAGATTTCTTTTAGGGGCCTCATAATCTGAAAAGTTCTCCCAATTCCAAGCTTGGCAATCTCATAAGGTCTTAGATGGTTTATATCAATCCCCTTAAAAATGATTTTCCCTTTATCCGGCTTATAAAAACCAGAAATTATATTAAAGAGGGTTGTTTTCCCTGAGCCATTTGGTCCGATTAAACCCACGATAGTCCCTTCCTCCACCGTGAACTCCACATTAGAAAGGGCCACTAAACCTCCGAAACGTTTTGTAATATCAACCCCTTTCAACACCTCTGCAAGCTCCTCTTCTTTTTTAAAAAGACCAGTATCCCATCCGGCATAAAAATAATGACCGTTATAAACATAGTTCCGTAAATGATTCGCGCCACTTCGGGTTGAATAAAAAGCGAAAGGATTTCGTTAACCACAGAGAGAATGACTGCTCCTATTAGAGGTCCTGCCCAGGACTTTCCTCCACCAAATAAGGCCATCAGGACAATTAGAATCGAGATACTAACATCAAAAACAATATCCGGATGAATGTAGGATATATAATACCCATATATTCCTCCAGCTACTCCGGGGAAAAAAGCACTGAGAACAAAGGCTTTAATTTTAAGAGCCGCTGTAGGAATACAGAGCGTCTGAGCAACTTCTTCGTCTTCATGGATCGCAATCAAGCCCAGCCCGAATTTGGAGTTCTGAACCCATCGAACGAAAACAGTAGTCAAGAGGGCAAGTCCAAAAAACACTTCATAAAAGATTGACCGAGAGAGTTGCATGTCCATTCCTATAAGCTTCAGATGAATTCCTTCCGATCCACCTAAAAATGGCCAATTTTTTACTATTAGATCAACAATGAAAGCAAAACATAGCGTAATGACAGCGAAATATGGTCCGCGGAGCCTTAGACATGGATAACCAATGATCAGAGCAATTCCCGAAGCTACTATACCTGCAGGAATTGCGCCAATAAAAGGTGAAAGTTCAAAATGTTGAAATAACATGGCCGAAGTATAGACACCAATGCCGAAAAAGGCCACATGCCCGAAACTTAGATAACCCGCAAACCCACCTATTAAATTCCAGCTTTCTGAAAGAGTAATATATAAAAATATTTTTAAGATGAAGGAAAGAAAGTAAGCCGGAGGTTGAATCAGAGGGAGAAGGGCAAAAATAGATAGAGGAATAAAAATTAAAAGTTTTTTCATGCTATTCTGGTTTCCTCTTACCTTTTAAAAAGTCCTTCCGGTTTTATTAACAAAATTACCATTAATAAACCAAAGAGCAGTATGTTGACCCACTGCATGGGGAAGAAAGCACTACTCAAACCTGTTATTAATCCAATGATTAACCCGGCAATGGCCGAACCTAAAATGCTCCCTACACCGCCCACAATAACCACCAAGAAGAGAAAGATTAACCATAGGTTATGGGCAGGAGGATTGAAGGAATACATATAAGCCATCGCCACTCCCCCAGCTCCGGAGGAAGCTAAAGCTAACCCAAAAGTGATCATTGATACCTGGCGAAGGTTGACTCCTTGAAGAGCTGCCCCCTCCGGATCCTGCCATGAAGCCCGTACTGCCTTCCCGATTCGGGTGTGGTACAAAAAGAGATATGTGGCACCTATCCCTAGCAAGGAGAGAATAAATCCTATTAAGTTTGATAACCTAATGACTATCTCACCTATGAAAATGGCCTGGCTGGAGTAAGAAGTGGTGATTAATCTCTCATCAGGTGTCCAGGCGATAAGCATTGCATTTTCTAATACAATCGCCAGGCCAAAAGTGAGAACCATAGAGGCAACTACCACATCCTTTGAATGAGTAATGGGCTGGATCAGTAATCGGTGGATGAAGAGCCCTATCACAAACAAAATCGGCAGGCTGATAAGAAGAGATACTATAGGGTCTATTCCGTAAATATTTAAACTCCAATAGGCCAGATAAGCGGCTAAGATGCCGAAGGCAGCATGGGCAATATTAATTACCTTCATCACTCCCCAAGTCAGGCTAAATCCAACTCCAAAGAGCGCAAAAATGCCCCCCATAAGAAGACCGCTTACTATAGATTGGAGGATTACGATCAAGTTAAACATAACTCTCCCTTTGGAAATCTAGCTCGCTTATCCCCTTCGAGAATCAGGCTTGGGGGCCAAGCAGCGCAAATTAGCCCCCTTCTTTTGAACATCCAATTAATTTAAAAACGCGAATAGACCTTCCCAAGAAAAAGATGGTTGCCTGCTCATGGACCTTACTTCCATGGTGGCTTGGGATAGACGGGGTCATGAGTCCGCATATCGGGAGGCCAGATTAATTCCACAGTCCCATTAATTACCTGGGTCAGATATATAAAAGGCTTCGGCAGACCTTTTTCATCAAATCTGAAATTGCCCGCAATAGTTTTTACCTCATGTGATTTAAGCCAGTCGCGGATCTTTGTTTGGTCCAATGACTTTGCTCCTTCAACTCCCTGTTGCAGGGTTTGCATCCAAGCATATCCGAATCCGAAATAGAGTGGCGGCTCATTCTCTTTGAACTTTTCTTTAGCTACGCGAATAATTTTATCATTTCCGGGATACTTTAGCTTATAATGCCAACTCGTCCCCGAAAAGATATAATCTCCATCCTCACCTAATTCTTTGGTCCACTCTGGAATCACACTTCCTATTCCCTGCACTATTGCCTTGGGATTATAGACAAGCGCCTTACAAGTCCGAATGGTCATTACGCCATCTGGAAACATACCATTGGCAAAGAGTAGATCAGCTTTCATCTGTTTCGCCTTGGTGATCATGGGATCCGCTGTGGTTAAAGGAAGGTTATATTTTTCATCGATAACAATCTCAATCCCAAGTTCTTTGCATCCCTTATATAGGCTATCCATAAGGGACATTCCTATTGGATTGTTCATGGTATAGACTGCGGCCTTTTTAGGGCGATTCTCTTTTGGAATTGTTTTCATCCATTCGAAGAATCCGAGATACCACCATTCACCCATGAGTGGAGGACTTCCAAAAGAATAAGTATATCCTTGGGAAAATGACTTCATATGTCCCCCCATCGAGACATAAACCATGCGGTACTTTTCCGCGAGGGGCATGACTGCTGTGCAAGCGGTTCCCGGATATCCACCCAAAAGAAGGTCCACCTTATCTAAAGTAATGACTTTTTCGATTAAATTCACAGCTTCTTTGGCATCACTTTTATCATCATAGATTAAAAGTTTTACAGGCCTCCCCAAAAGCCCACCTTTAAGATTTACCTCCTCAACCCAGAATCTGTACCCTCGTTCAACCCATTTACCAGTTGCGGAGAAAGTTCCTGTTAGAGGTAAGGACCCACCAATGAGAATGGGCTTTTCTGATGATGCTCCTGCTGAAGGAACTTGGAAAACAGTGATTAAAAATAAAAAGATCAAAATGGAAAATCGACTCTCTTTTAATCTCCCTTTCATTAATTGCCCTCCTCTTATAATTTTATTTAAGAAAATAATATATAATCCATTTTTAAAAAAGCAATCTTAAAATTTTCTTTTAAACCCCGGCTTACCTTTCATCCAAGAGCATTTATTAACTTGCCTACTTCACTTTGAAGTTCGAATCTTAGAGCGTATAAGAGGCTAGGGAGTAAATGAGGGAGCATCGGCAGAAGCAGGAATCCAGATTTTTTAATGATATTCTTAATTCCCGCCGGCGTGGGAATGATGGATCAAGACCCTTCTGAAAACAGTAATTTGGACAAGACTGACCTCAGATTTAAAATTTTAAAATTAAAAGCATGAAAGAAAATACGGAAAAACTGGATATTCTCTGCAGGCTAATAAACTTTAGCTTTTAAAAATTATTGTCAAAAACGAATAAGGTCAAGGAGGAAATTATAAAGGGCTCTTAAACTTCCAAATATTTCTGGCGAGCCTCAGGATTTGCTTCCAGCTCTTTTATGGTCCCAGCAAAACCAATATGCGCCTTACCCATGAGGTAAACCCGATTGGCTAAAGATAAGGCTACTTTAAGATTATGTTCCACTAATAGAATTGAAACCCCGGCCATATTTATACTCTCGAGTATATCCCGAACTTCTTTTACAAGGAGGGGGGCTAAACCTTCGGTGGGCTCATCAACTAAGAGAAGTTCAGGATTACCCATTAGCGAACGCCCGATAGTAAGCATTTGCTGCTCTCCTCCAGAAAGAAATTTTCCCTTTTGCTCTGCTCTTTCTTTGAGCATGGGGAAATGCTGAAATATCCTTTCTATAGTCCAAACTCGAGAGTTATTCTTTTGGATAATTTTCCCGCCTTTAATCCCTAATAATAAGTTATCCAACACAGATAATTCCGGGAAGATCCTACGTTCCTCGGGTACATAACCTATCCCCGCCCGGGCGACTTTGAAAGGAGGGAAACCAGTTATATTTTTACCTTTAAAGATCACGGCCCCTGATTTTGGTTTCACTAACCCCATAATACTCTTCAAAGTTGTGCTCTTACCCATTCCATTACGACCTAAAAGGGCCACAATTTCTCCCTCTTGCATATGAAGTGAAATACTCTGCAAAACGTGGCTCAAACCATAAAAAGTGTTAAGGTCTTTTATTTCCAGCAACATTTTTGCCTCAATTCTAATCAGGCCTCACTCACCCTTAAACCAATAATGAGAATCGCGCTGAAGCAGAGACTTTATAATGGATCATCAAACCTTTAACTCTCCCAAATAAGCTTCGCGAACTGCCGGGTTCTCTCTTATCTCTGCCGGTGTACCCGAAGCTAAAATCTGACCATAATTTAAGACGGTAATCCTGTCCGCCAAAGAAAAGACCACATCCATATCATGTTCAATGATGATTAAAGTTTTACCCGCAGTTAAGCGGCGGATGAGCTCTACGGCGTGGTGGGTTTCATCTCGCGACATGCCGGCAGTTGGCTCATCAAGCATTATTAAATCGGGATCTGTGGCCAGAGCCAAGCTAATCTCTAAAGACCTGTGTTTGCCATAAGAAAGGATACCTGCCGGCATATTGCGCTCTGCCTCCAGATTAATTCGGCGGAGAATCTCTTCAGTTTCTCGAGTAATCTCCGTCAAACTATTCACCCGGCGGAAAAAACTAAATCTAAGGCCCCTTTTAGAAAGGACGGCCAAACGAATATTCTGAAAAGTTGTCAGCCGGTCAAATGTGCTGGTAAGCTGAAACGAGCGGCCAATACCCAGGCGCACTAACTCATGAGGAGGGGTACCCGTAATATCCTTACCCTTTAAAAAAATCCGCCCTCGTCGGGGTCGATATGTTCCTGTGATTAAATTAAATAACGTGGTCTTACCAGCCCCATTTGGCCCGATAATGGCGTGGCGTTCTCCTTCTTTCACTTGCAGATTAATATCAAAAAGGACTTGCAATCCGTTAAAGTCATGGTAAATCCCTTTTGTTTCCAGAATAGGCATTAAAGCTCTTTTCCTCTTTAAGACAAAATTTTTATCTTTGCTTTAAGATCTGGAGCAAGCCTATAAAACCCCTGGGGAAAAATATGATAATTAAAATAAGAATTAAACCCTGAATCAATTCCACTCGCTCCGTATAGCGAGTAGTGATCTCTAGGAGAATTTCCATTATGGCTGTGCCCCAAACAGGACCTAAAAAACTTCCCATTCCACCCACCAAGGTATTAACGATGGGAGCAAAGGAAGTTAAAATACCTAAAGCACTTGCTGATATTAAGTTTTGAAACACAGCAAAAATTGAACCTGCTACCCCGGCGAAAGCTCCAGAGACAACATAAACGACCGCCTTGCTGTGGGGAACTTTGTAGCCCAGATATTCAATTCTTTTCACATTATCACGAATACCTACAATTACCTGGCCAAAGGGGGTTTCAATAAAAAACCACATTAAGGCCAAACTCACCCCTAAAATTATCAACGCAAAATAATAAAAATTTTCTGGAGATTTCATGTCAATAGAAAAAAGACCCGGAATACTCAAGGGCGCTATCGGGAACCCCCCTATGCCATCTTCCCCACCTGTAATGGATCTCAGTTTTAAGGCCATTACAAACATGAGTTGGCCAAAGGCCAGGTGCAACATAGCAAAAGCTGCCCCAGATACCCTGATGACAATGGGGCATAAAAGAAGAGCAAAAACGGCCGCCGCCAACATTCCTATTAAAACTGCAGCGAGCAAGGGTAAACCGGAAATATGTTTCAAAGCTAGAGCAGTTCCATAGCCTCCCACACCAAAGAACATGGCGTGACCAAAACTGAACAGGCCCGTAAAACCCAAGAGCAAATTAAAAGAGACTGAATAAACAGCAAAAATGGCAAAAGTTAGAAATAAGTTTGTGTAATAGATGCCAAATAATTTGGGGTAAAATAAAAGAACTAAAGCGATAGCTATCCCGCAAACCCATTTAATCTTCTTCATCATTCTCTTTCTCCAAAGAGTCCTAAGGGGCGAATAATTAAAACAATAGCCATAAAGGCAAACATTAAGAGAGGAGCCAGCTGGGAGACGAACTGCACTCCAAAAGAACTTAACAAGCCGAAAATTAGGGCAACAATAAAAGCTCCCTTAAGACTCCCAAAGCCTCCGGTAATTACTACTACAAAAGCATCCATGCCCATTTGATCTGCTAAGCCCGGGAAAACAGTTAATATAGGAGCTATGGCTACGCCAGCTATTCCGGCCAGCCAAATACCTACCCCAAAAACAAAGGTAGAAACTAAAGGGACATTTATCCCTAAGGCATTGACCATATCAGCATCAGAGACGGCGGCTCGTACAATCTTACCCAACCTTGTCTTATAAAGAAGTAAAGCCATAATAGCTAAAACCATTAAAGAAAGAAAAATAACAAAGAGACGATAAATGGGATATTCCAATCCGGCTATTTGCACGAGGCCTGATAAGTATTCAGGAACTTTGACTGGAAGATTCTCTGTTCCCCAAAAGATCTTCACTCCTGCCAGAATGACTAAGGATACGCCAACAGTGACGATTAATTGGCTCATAAGGCCATAAGCATGGATGCGGCGCAGAAGAAATCGCTCGGTGAGAATGCCAAAAAAAGCAGTAATCATAGGGGCGATGAGTAAGGCTAACCAAAAATTGCCCGTAATAACTAACACTTGATAACAGAAATAGGCGGCCAGCATGAAAAAGGCGGCATGAGCCAAATTTAAAATATCCATCATGCCAAATATTAAAGTTAGCCCTGAAGACACAAGGAAAAGAACCATGCCATAGGCAATTCCGTGTAGGGTTTGGGCCACATACATCGCTACCTTCGGATCCATCCCCTTCTCCTTCTCATATTAAAAGAAGGGCCAGCGCTTAATATTTTTGCGTAAATTGGGAATGGTCAATGCCAAGCGCTTGGCCCTTAAAATCGGCTTATTCTCCCCAATTGTTCTTTCCCTTGCAGCGATCCAAATTTCGATCCATCTTGGGAAGTACTTTCTCTGCAGGAATTTTATAACTTGGTCCCCAGTTGGAACAACCTTCGTACCAATGATAAGGTGGGATATTAAAAGAAACCTTCTGTTGGTCTGGAGGGACATAAATAGCCACATGTAAGTCCTGGATAACTTTATGATCACACGCCCTCATCTTCAAAATTTTTCCATTTATAAACTGGTAGCTATCTCCCTCCCATACTTTAATGATTTTCTCTGGATCAGTACTTCCAGCCCTGGCAATTACGCTCAAAAGCCAATATGTCTGTTGGGTATAAGATCCAATGTTTCCCGAACCATGTTTATAGAGCACGGTATTGTAGGGCGCAGTCCATTTAGTCTTCCAGAGGTTATTCCAGGCCTGATAATATTTGATTTGTTCTGGAGTTTTAAAAAATGGAGGCTCGGTCCCATACTGACTTAATTGGACTAAATCTTTTGTACCTTCTACGCCTACTTCATGCAAGAAATTAGGCTCATCTAAGAAAATATTGGCGAAAGGAAGTTTAATGCCCATCTGTCTTGCTTGTTTCAAAAGGTTAGCGGCGTCGGGAATCCAATCGCCTGTGTAGACCACTTCGGCTCCAGAAGCTTTGATCTTAGTCAAATAAGGAGCAAAATCAGTTAGAAAGAGTTTGTGATAATCTTCCCCCACGATCTGGGCTTCCGGATAATATTCTTTTAACCCCCGTTTGAATCCTTCCGCCAGCGAATGCCCAAAAAGATAATCTTGGCAAAGGATATAGAACTTTTTCTCTTTTTTCCTTATTTGTCCATAATAATACGCTAATCCACGACCTATCTGTTCGGTAGAAAAGGAGGTCATAAAGGAATAACGGGTAAAATTTGTGGCATCATAGAGTTCGTCAGAAAGAGCCGCCGTACATTGGGCAATAACTTTATATTTGGCCGCAGTGTCGTTTATTATTTTCATTAAGTGGCTACCATTAGTGCCCCACAAAACATGAACTTTTTCCTGCAGCACCATCCTTTCGCAAATTTTCTTCGTTTGGGCCGGCTCAGACATATGATCGGCTTTAATTACTTGGATCTTTTTCCTTTTCCCGTCCACCATTATTCCACCTCTTTTATTAATATCATGGGCGGCCCAAAGAGCTGATATCCAATAAATCTCACCCACGGTGGCTGCGGGTCCAGAAAAAGAGGCCACGACAGCAATCTTGACTGTATCTCCCTTGGGAATAATGGGCTTATTAGGATCAAAATCAGACATGTCACCCATCTTATTGGCATCAAATACATCATTAGGTCTGGTAAAAGGAAATGCTTGGTTAGAGATTAATGTCCAAAAGATAAAAGAAAAAAATGCCAGAACAAGAACGCTTCCCTTAATCCTATTAATCAACTTCATTTTGCTCCTCCTTTCTTTTCTTATTCCCCGGCTTTTTTATTGAAAAGCTTTGTCCCCTTTATAATAAAAATTATTTGCCAACTCCCCCTTTATTCACAAATTATTTTAATAAAGTGCTGGCCAACTTTAAGGCGGGCAAAAATTTATATAAATTCACCATCATATTTAATGTAATTTCATATTGATGTCAACATAAAAATCCCTGACCGTCCATCAGCTTCAATTTTTTTATCCTTCATAGACCAGCCTCTCCCCCTTCCGCCTTTATTGGTCACGGTTTTCAAAAAGTGATCGACGGTGGGAAAAATTTTCTAAATTTTTCTTGACCCTTTATTTATTTTTTAATAGATTTTAATCGAGTTTAATATTTTAAAATCGAGAAAGGGTGCTTTATTATTAATTAATTGAACTTTGCTATTGCTCTTGGCCCAGCGGCCAGCGAAAGGAGCCCATATGGAGCAGGATGCGCAAAAAGAGATCACGGTTGCGGAATTTTTAGACTCCTTAGCCAGCGGCAGTGCCACTCCGGGCGGAGGAAGCGCAGCGGCCTTAGCCGGAAGTATGGCGGCTGCCTTAGTCGAAATGGTCGCTAATCTTACTTTAGGGAAAAAAGGCTTCGAAGAACGGCAATCGGCTTTGCAGAAAATGTCCGAAGAAGCTAATGCTTACCGGCAATCCTTAGTCTCTACCATCGTCCAGGACATTACGGCCTATCAAGAGGTGATCAAAGCCTACCTTCTCCCTAAAACTAATGAAGAAGAAAAAAAGAAACGCGAGGAGGCAATTCAAAAAGCCTTAAAAAAAGCCGCTGATCCCCCGCTTTTTACCGCGGCCACGAGCTTAAAGGTCCTAAAACTCTGCCAACAAGCAGTTGAAAAAGGAAAGCCACAGACTATTACAGATGCGGCCGTAGGAGCTCTTTTAGCTGAAGCAGCTTTATGGGGAGGATCCCTCAATGTGCTCATCAATCTTTCGGCTTTAGTAGATAAGAAATATGTACAAAAAATGAAGAAAGATCTACAACGTCTGCGTCAAGAAGCGGAAAAAATTAAAAAACAGATAATGGCTAAAGTTAACGAGCAACTTGCCAACTCTTAATATAATCTCTTTCCCTTTTCCGTTGAAGGTAATACTTTGTGGCAATCCTTATTGGGTAAGATAAATTCATTTTCTCATTCTCATGGGCGATAAACCATGGTCGAAGTGCGAGGATTTGGGAAATACTTTTGAAAAATGAAAAAAAGATTTACTGAAGAATCAGTTATTTTCATCAGTATAATTAAATGGCTATTGTTAGCCACTTTGATCGGAATTGTAGCCGGATCAGCTACTGCCGGCTTCTTGAAAATTTTAAATTACAGTATAGAACAGATGGGAAGATTCCCATATTATTTCCTTTTTCTCCCGGGTGGCTTTTTTGTCAGTAGTTTACTTATTAAATATTTAGCCCCTGAGGCTGAAGGGCAAGGTACAGAAAAAGTAATTGAAGCAGTACATAAATATTCGGGAAAGATCAAAATAACGGTAGTACCGGTTAAATTAATGGCTACCATAGTCACCATCGCCACCGGCGGTTCAGCAGGTAAAATAGGCCCCTGTGCGCAAATTGGTGGTGGGCTTGCTTCCTTGCTGGCTGATCTATTACATTTTCCTCCAAGTGACCGCCAGAAGATCGTTATCTGCGGCATCAGTGCTGGCTTTGCCGCAGTCTTTGGCACGCCTATCGCAGGGGCGATCTTCGGTGTAGAAGTACTCTTTGTAGGCTCCATTCTTTATGAAGTGCTTCTTCCATCTTTTGTAGCTGGACTAGTTAGTTATCAGGTAGCTCAGCAAATGGGCATTACCTACTTCCACACTCCTTTAATTTTTACTCCTTCTTTTAGCGAATCCTTTTTTATTGAAGTAATTATGGCGGGAATTTATTTTGGGATCTGCTCCTTCATTTTTATCGAAATTTTTCACTACTTTATGAACCTCTCTAAGAACCTCTCTTTGGGCCTACCTTTAAAAGGGCTAATCGGCGGCTTAGTTTTGATCATCTTGTCTTTGATATTCTCTACCAAATATCTGGGCCTGGGCTTCGAGACTATTCAATCTACTTTAGAAGGCAATTTCCCAGGCTGGTCTGCTTTCCTATTAAAAATGATCTTTACCAGTATTACGCTTAATTTCGGAGGAAGCGGAGGAGTTGTTGTACCTACTCTCTTTGTGGGGGCAACTTCCGGGGCTATCCTGGGAAAGATTTTGGACGTAAGTGTTTCTACTTTCGCCGCTATTGGCTTTGTGAGTCTTCTTGCTGGAGCTACAAACACTCCTATTGCGGCGAGCATTTTAGCTTTAGAGCTTTTTGGACCGCAATTGGCCGCCTATGCGGCTTTATCCTGTGTCATCAGTTTCTTAATGACTGGCCATAGAAGTATTCACTTCACCCAGGTATTGGCAATTAAAAAGTCAGCTTCCCTGCAAGTAGAGATTGGCCAAGAATTGCTCAAAGTTGAGCCGCGTCTTCAGCCCCGTGAAAAAACCCTTCTGCGAATGATTTTAAAACTAAGTAACTGGCTAAGGAACAAATAAGTAAATTCGCAGTTTCTGAAGAATTACCATCTTTTTGGTTTCTTTTTTTCAATAATTTGTTATATCATAAGCTCGACACGAAAAATTAAGACGGAGGAGGTCGTGAAAATTATAAAAATTCTTGCGTGGCTTATTATCTTCAGTTTAATTGAATCAAGCCAAATTTGGGCTGCTGAATTTTCGGCAGATGTAATCAACAAGGTACGGGGTAAAATTTTTTATGCCAAAATTTATATAAAACCAAATAAAATTCGCCTGGAGAACCAGGGGCAGCAAAATTACAGCGTGGTGCGTTCGGACAAGAACTTAGTGTGGTTGGTCTTTCCCAAAGATAAAGCGTACATGGAGATGATCTCATATGAATCTCAATCTCCAGCAACTTGGCTGAAAGGTGAAATTGACCGCAAGTTTTTAGGACTAGAGATAATAAATGGATTAGAAACTAAAAAATATGAAGTGACTATCAAAGAGGAAGAAAAAACTATTAAAGCTTGGCAGTGGATATCCACTGCCCTAAATTATCCCATAAAAATATCAGCCATGGATGGCAACTGGAGTTCGGAATATAAGAATTTAAGACTGGAATCCCAGCCGGACAGTCTTTTTGAACTTCCGCCCGGCTTCCGAAAAATGGAGGTTCCCCTCTTTTCTCCTATCCCTATCCCTGAAAAGAGGTGAAAAAATGAACTTGGTTTTTGAAGGCGTAATCTACGATTGCGATGGCGTATTATTTGATTCTTATGATTCCAATAGAAATCTTTACAATGATATATGTCTCCAAGTCAGGGGAATCCCCCTAACCGAAGAAGAATTAAAATTCGTCCATAGCCATACCGTCTTTGATTCCCTCCACTTTCTTTTCCGCGGAAATTTGGACCAAGAAAAAAAAGCCCTGGAGGTATGGCGCAATACAGATATCAGCAAATATATAGACGCTTTAAAGATGGAGCCACATCTAATCGAAACCTTAGAGTTTTTAAAAGAAAAGGGAATTAAGCGTGCTATCTGCACTAGTCGTTCAACCACTATGAAGCATATTGTAGAAAAATTTGGGCTGGGTCCTTATTTTGATATGGTAGTGACGGCCCTGGATGTAAAAAATCCCAAACCCCATCCGGAAGCTATCGAAAAGATTGTGACTACTTTGCGTTTAGACAAAGAAAAAACTGTTCTCGTGGGTGATTCGCTGAATGATCGCTTAGCCGCACAGGCGGCGGGAATTGTTTTTGTTGCTTATAAAAATAAAGAAATCTCTTCGCCCCTTTTCATTGATGACCATCTGCATCTGCTTGATTATTTGAGGAAAGGCTAAATTTAAAAAGCCTTTAAATTTTGGCCACAATTTGGACAGCGTTCGGGCTCTCCCCCATAAGGTCGGCCGCAATAAAAACAGACCTTCATCGCCGAAGAAGATAGAGGGACTTCTTTAGTCTGCCATCCTCCTTTTCTTCTGCGGACTATTAAGTAAAGGGGCAAGAAAATAATTAACAGGAAAAAAACTCCCATAGCCCACAAAAAGCTTTGCCAAAGTGTAAATCCCTTTTTCTGAGCATCATAAAAAACCCAGAGGGCCACGAGTAAATTTATAATCAAAATGAGGCGCATCATCTCCTTAACTCCACCTTAATAATCGTAGCATTTCGCTGCCCATAATTATTTAGGCCTTTAAGTTCTCTAACCAAGCTAAATTCCTCTTAATTAATTCTGGAATGGGCAGTTGGTAAGGACACCGCGGAAGGCACTCCCCACATTCGGTGCAATTTCTGGCTTTCTCCACCACGTCCCTGATCCATTTTACTTCTTCGGGCCGGCCAAATCTTCGGACGACCGATTTAATCCCCAGCATAAGTTGGATGTTAATTTGTTGGGTACAGGGTTGGCAATAATCGCAGCGCCGGCAAAATTGCCGATCAAGTTCCTGCTTTAATTTTTTCATAAAGACTTGATCCCCACGATTGGGAGCCTCTCCTGATTTAAAAATTTCCCAATTTTCTCTGGCCTTGGCTAAAGTCTCCGAACCAGGGATAGTTACCACATCAGGAGTAGCCAAGACATATCGCAAGGCTGGTCCCGCCTTTTCAATCACTCCCCCAGAAAAAGGCTTCATGGCCAATATCCCCACATCTTTTTCTCTGGCCAGCGGAAAGATTTTTTCAGCGGCGGCAGGTTCCAAAAAGCTGAAACAGGCCATGATCACAGAAAATTTTTCGTCTCTTAGAGCTTTTTCCAAAACTAGTAAATTATGGCTGGTGAGGCCAAGGTAATCAATTAAACCCTCTTCTTGCGCTTTTTTTAGACCATGATAAGCACCACCGGGTCCCATGACTTTTTCATAATCGCTGAAGGAGGAAACATTGTGTAGATGATAGATGTGGATCTTCTTTACTTGCAATTGCTTTAAGCTCAAAAGGACATCATCATATATTTTTTCGGTGCGCACATGAGACTTAGAAGATAAGATCACCGGCCTTGGTACTTCTCGTAAGGCTTGGCCAATCCGCTCTTCACTATTCGTATAGGCGCGAGCTGTATCTAATAAGTCTACACCCAGGTGGACAACTTCTTTAATTACTTTTATAGCCTCCTCCTCGCTCACCCGATGAATAGGAATTCCTCCCCAGCCTAATTTTTTTACGCAAATATTCGTCTTACCTAATCTCACCACTTCCATTTGAGATCTCCCAATAATAGTCTTAATTCTGGGAAAAAGTTTCCGGGATGGGTTGGACCATAGCTAACTGCTTCTGGTCGAACTTCATCTTACGCGGATCCCACTTTTGAGGATCCAATTTCCCCTGGGCAATCAGCAAGAGCAAAATTATAATAAGGCCAATGAGCAGAAAAATAAGGGTCCGGCCTAAGCCAGAAGATGGTTGAATGGCTCTGCTGTTTCCCGAGTAAGATATATTGGGGATAGGGATGGAGTTTGCTCTTTCCGTCACCGATGGTTGAGGCATAGGAATTGTGGAGGGGACAGTGGGAACTTCTACTAATATCGTGCCCAATGTGATCTGTTCTTTCTTAACGCCTTGTAACAAAAAACTGGCATATTGACCGGCCTCAACCTGCTCAACTAATCTTCGGGAAACTTCGATAGCCACCACGACAGCCTTCACCCATTGCCCTTCAGTTCCCAGGAAGCCAAGTTCTTCGCCGACGGAGATCGTGCCACTCTCTACCCGGCCACTTACGACCACTCCTCTTCCCGGAATGGTGAATACTTTTTCCACTACAAACCGGAATCCAGTTTCCATACTATTTGACCTTTATTAGGTTGATTCAACGGTAACGCAAGTCATCGTACGGGAAACGCCTTCGACACCTCTTATCTTGCTCAAAATCACCTCGCCCAACTCGTGCAAATTCTTAGCCTCGATAAGTAAAATAATATCGAAGGGTCCCGTAACCGTATGGGCCATTTTCACGCCCTTGAGTTTGGTAAGTACCTCAAAGGCCCCTTTCGTCTTATCTGCTTCTGTCCGAATCAAAACAAACGCTGAAACTGACATATTAACTCCTTTCTTTTTTTATCCTTTTCCCGACCACCAACCTTAAAAAATATCTTATCTGATAACCCCCTCTTTTCTAAGCAGCTCTATCTTTTCTTCGTTATAACCCAGTTTCTTCAATATCTCTTCTGTATGTTCTCCGATCTCTGGGGCCGGTGCAGATATTGCACCCGGAGTATCCGAGAACTTAATCGGTATACCTATTTGCTTTATTTTTCCCGCCCGGGGATGATAGGTTTCGATTAGCATATTTCGCTGAAGCACCTGGGGATCTTGGAATGTTTCTTCCAACGTCAGCACTGGCGCCACACATGTATCCCGGTACATCAAAAGCTCTACCCACTCTTGCCTCGTTTTAGTGAGAAAAATCTCGGCCATCTCTTTTTTTATCTCGGCGCAGCGGGGATCATTTTCCCGGGGAATTTTATCTGCCCATTCTGGCTTGCTAATCCTATAACAAAGGTTGGCCCAGAATTTCTCTTCCAAAGCTCCCACTGCCAAATATTTGCCATCCTTTGTGCTGTAAACTTGATATTGGGGCAGCCCGCCGGTAAGTCTTCTTGTCCCTCGAACGGGTGCTTTACCTTCGGCAAAATAAAGAGCTGCCGCATCCGGAATTAAAGAGACGACTCCATCGAGCATAGAAACATCTATAAATTGCCCTTTTCCTGTTTTTTGCCTAGCTACTAAAGCGGTAAGAATACCAATGACTGCGTAAAGACCACCGCCAACCAAATCGGCAATTTGGATCCCAGGGATGACCGGTGGACCATCCTTCTCTCCGGTATTGCCTAATATCCCCCCCAGACCTATGTAATTGATATCATGCCCGGCAACATTCTGGTAAGGGCCATTTTGGCCAAAGCCAGTAAGCGAACAATAAATTAAACGAGGATTAATTTTTTCTAAATCTTTATAGCCCAAACCCAGTCTTTCCATTACTCCTGGACGAAATTGCTCAATGAGCACATCGGCATGACCTTCAACTAATTGTAAAAAAATTTCTCGGCCAGCGGGCTTCTTTAAATTGAGAGTAACGCTTTTCTTATTGCGGTTAAGGAGCAGGTGTCTTGAGCCAACTCCATTTATCTGAGGAGGATTCCACCGCGCATAGTCGCCCTGCTCTGGTTCTTCAATTTTGATTACTTCCGCTCCTAAATCACCCAAGAGCATGGTTCCATAAGGGCCGGGAAGCAACCGGGTAAGGTCTAAGATTTTTATACCTTCTAAAGGGCGCATATTTCTTGCTCCAAATTTTAAAGATCCAGTTGGCCACGAAAAAAGGCGCCATAGAAATAATTTTGCATTCTAAGCATCTGCACCCTCTGACCTAAATCTTCACATGCTCTTTGACATAGTTCACTATCGTCTCTGTAGAGGTACCCGGGCCAAATATTTCAGCAATGCCCAGGGCTTTTAAGGCCGGAATGTCTTCCTCAGGGATTACCCCTCCTCCCAAAACCAAGATGTCTTTTACACCATGCTCCCGCAACAATTCCATTACGCGAGGAAACAAATAATCATGGGCTCCAGATAAAATGCTCATCAGCAGGGCATCCACATCCTCTTGGATGACTGCCGAAACAATCTTTTCTGGTGTTTGCCTTAATCCGGTATAAATTACTTCCATCCCCGCATCTCGCAGAGCTCGGGCAATAACTTTGGCCCCGCGATCATGACCATCAAGTCCTGGTTTGGCCACGAGTACTCTTATTTTTCTATCTGCCATAATCATCCCCCTTTGGCCACTTAAATTATTATCTGCTCTTCGCGTCTTTCCCTTTAAGGAAGGAAGCAAAAGCATTTTCCTTCTCTGCTTTTTCCTCTTTTAAATCGTCGTTATTGGTTCATACTCCCCAAAAACTTTTCTCAAAACTTCACACATCTCCCCTAAGGTGCAATAAGCGCGCACACAACCCAAAATAGGAAGCATTAAATTTCCATCTCCGCGAGCTGTTTTCTCTAATTCCCCTAATGTTCTTTTTGCCAGTTCATTATCTCGCGAAGCACGCAACTCAGCCAAGCGTTTTATTTGGACTTCTCGAACTCGGGGATCAACTTTCAATAAATCCTTGAGCGGAGGTTCAGGAATCTGAAATTTATTTACTCCCACCAGAATTCTTTTCCCAGACTCAATTTCTTTTTGATAACGGTAAGAACTCTCTTGAATTTCCTGCTGAATATATCCTTTTTCGATAGCCGCCACGGCTCCGCCAAGCTGGTCGATCTTTTCAATATATTCCGTGGCCTGTCTTTCTATCTCATTGGTCAAAGCTTCTAGGTAATAAGATCCTCCTAAAGGATCAACAGTATCGGCAATCCCCGATTCGTAAGCCAAAATCTGTTGGGTGCGTAAAGAAAGACGCACGGACTCTTCTGTAGGAAGAGCTAAAGCTTCGTCATAGGAGCATACCGCTAAAGATTGGCATCCTCCCAAAACGGCGGCCATGGCTTGAAAAGTAGTGCGGATCAAATTATTTAGCGGCTGTTGCGCCGTCAGCGTGCATCCGCCGGTTTGCGTGTGGAAACGTAACATCCAGGACCGCGGATCTTTGGCTTTAAATCTTTCTTTCATGATCTTAGCCCAAAGGCGGCGAGCAGCTCTGAACTTTGCTACCTCCTCTAAAAAGTTAATATGGGTATTAAAGATCCAAGAGACGCGGGGGGCAAAGTCATCAATATCCAGGCCAGCTTTCACCCCTGCCTCCAAATAAGCTATGGCTATGGCAAAGGCGAAAGCAACTTCCTGCACCGCGGTAGACCCTGCTTCTCTTAAATGGTAAGCCCCGACACTGATGGAGTTCCACTGCGGAACTTCCCGCGCACAGTATTCGAAGATGTTAGTAATCAAGCGCATGGAAGGCTGCGGGGGGTAAATATAAGTCCCACGGGCCACATACTCTTTGAGCACATCGTTTTGGATAGTCCCGCGCAAAGCCGCTGGTTTGACTCCCTGCTTCTCAGCGACAGCAATATACATGGCTAAAAGAATAGCAGCCGTGGCATTTATGGTCATCGAGGTGCTCACTTTGTCTAAAGGAATGCCATCCAAAAGTACTTCCATATCAGCCAAAGAATCTACTGCTACTCCAACCTTGCCCACCTCTCCTTGAGCCAAAGGGTGATCGGAATCGTAGCCAATTTGGGTGGGCAGATCAAAGGCAATGGAGAGACCAGTTTGGCCCTGCTCCAGAAGGTATTTAAACCGCCTATTTGATTCTTCGGCCGTGGCAAAGCCAGAATATTGCCGCATCGACCAAACTCGTCCGCGGTACATGGTGGGTTGAATACCGCGGGTATAAGGATACTCACCTGCAAATCCTAAATCTCGCAGATAATCAAACCCGGGAATTTCCGCTGGGGTATAAAGTAAGTCAATCTCCATTCCCGATGTACTCTGTATTGGCGCTGGTTTTTTTTGTAAACATCGTGCCTCCCACTTTTTCTTTTCCTCTAATAATTTTTCATCCATATTCTGCGGCCCCCTTAGGATAAAACTTTATTGGCGTATCCTTAATCGTTTACCATTTGGGCAAAGATTAAATATATACTAAATGAATGCCCAGAAAAAAACAAGAGCAAGAAAAGTTACCCAGGGCCTCATTTTAATGCGCCTCTTCCCCTTCCACCTGAATTAGCCATGATTTTCAAAAGTGATCAATGGTGAGCAAGAAAAGTATGGGACATATGGAAATATTAGCGGCTTCTTTAATTATTTGACATGACCTCCATAAATCTCATAGAATGTCAACCATGAAAGCCCAAATCATCTCTGGCCAAAGGGGGACATAATGGAGAAACCCTTGACCTATAAAATTGCGGGAGTCGATATAGAGGCAGGTAACAAATTTGTGCGCATGATCAAATCTTTAGTGCGTAAGACTTTCCGCCCCGAAGTAATTACTGATATCGGCGGTTTTGGCGGGCTTTTTGCCTTGAAGGTCAAAAAATATAAAGACCCGGTATTAGTCTCATCTACTGATGGAGTGGGCACCAAGTTAAAGATCGCTTTCATGACGGGAAAACATGATACGGTAGGTATTGATTTGGTAGCTATGTGCGTGAACGACGTTGTAGTCCAGGGAGCAGAACCTCTCTTTCTCCTTGATTATCTGGCTACTGGGCAACTTTCCTTAGAGGTTTCGACCCAAATCATTAAAGGGGTTGCCCGCGGTTGTTTGCAGGCTGGTTGCGCCCTTATCGGCGGGGAAACAGCAGAAATGCCTTCCTTTTACCAAAAAGGGGAATATGATTTAGCCGGCTTTGCGGTCGGGGTAGTAGAAAAAAAGAAAATTGTTGACGGTAGCGCTATTCGCCCAGGAGACCAATTGATCGGCTTAGCTTCCAGCGGTCTGCACAGTAATGGCTATTCTTTAGCCCGAAAAGTCCTCTTCGATGTTATGAGATTAAAAGTGAATAGCAAACTACCAGATCTCTCGCACACCTTGGGCGAGGAATTACTTAAGCCCACAAAAATCTATGTAAAACCGCTTTTGGACTTATTATCTAAATCTCCCCTTCATGGACTGGCCCATATTACTGGAGGCGGGATAACCGAGAATTTGCCCCGTATAATTCCTCAAGGCTTACAAGCTATAGTTAAAAGGGGGACTTGGCCTGTTCCCCCTATTTTTAGCATCATTAAAAAGGGCGGACATATCAAGGAAGAAGAAATGCTGCGTACTTTTAATAACGGCTTGGGTATGATCCTGGTCATATCGCCCCAGGAGGTAAACTCTGTCATGGACTCATTAAAAAAATGGAGAGAAAAGGCGTTCCATATCGGTGAGATCGTCCGCGCTCAAGATCATAAAAAGAAAATTTCTTATGTATGAGGTACATTATGGTCAGCTTAGGTGTTTTAGTCTCAGGGAGCGGTTCTAATCTGCAGGCCATAATTGACAATATAGAGGCCGGCCGACTGGACGCCCAGATCAAGATTGTGATCAGTAATATCCCGGAAGTATATGCTCTGGAAAGGGCCCGAAAGCACGGCCTGCCAACTATGGTCATTAATCATAAAGACTTTAAAACGCGGGAAGAATTCGATCAAAAATTAGTAGAAGTATTAAAAGAGCACGGAGTCGAGTTGGTTATTCTCGCGGGATTTATGCGCCTGGTAACTCCCGTTCTTCTCCGGGCCTTTCCCATGCGCATTATGAACATCCATCCAGCTCTCTTACCAGCTTTCCCAGGTACCCATGTTTGGCAAACCCAGATAGATTATGGAGTAAAGTTTGCGGGATGTACAGTGCATTTTGTAGATGAAGGTACAGATACTGGCCCAATAATCATCCAAGCCGTCGTGCCGGTCTATGATGACGATACGGCGGAAACTTTGAACGCGCGCATCTTAAAACAAGAACATAAAATATACTCGCGGGCCATCCAACTTTTTGCTGAAGGCCGTCTGGAGATAAAAGGACGGCGAGTGATAACCCGGGGAATTCCCCGCCTGGAAGATACTTTTCTGATTAACCCACCGCTTGGCCAAAAGGGTAAATCCTAATGATGGAAATTGTCATTGTGAGTGCCTGTCTATTGGGTATAAATTGCCGTTATGATGGAAGCCATGCATATTGTCCTGAAGTATTTGACGATCTCGGCCACCGCCATTTCATCCCCGTGTGCCCGGAGCAACTGGGTGGCTTGCCTACGCCCAGGCTTCCGGCCAGAATTGAGGGCGGGGATGGTATAGATGTATGGGGAGGATCAGGTAAAGTAATCAATCAATCAGGGGAAGAGATAACGGAAGCTTTTCAAAAAGGGGCGCTGGAGACTTTAGCCATTGCTCAAATTGCTAAAGCTTACCGAGCTATTTTGAAGGATCATAGTCCTTCCTGCGGGAGTCAGTATATTTATGGGACCGAAGGATTAGTCAAAGGAATTGGGGTTACGGCCGCTCTTTTGGCTAAAAATGGCATCGCTGTGGAGAATGAGTTCGGCGAACCAATTTTGGCAAAATAAATCCCTTGCAAGTTCCGCCAATCCATGGTAAAAAAAATTTAGCAGGATGAGCCCTGTTTAAATTATTTTTCGATTGGTCAGGAGGAATTTAATGGCTCGGAGGTGTGAAATCTGCGGTAAGGGACCGCAGGTGGGGCATAATGTGAGCCACGCCAATAACCGCACTAAACGGAGATGGCTCCCCAATCTCCACCGCGTTCATGCCATTCAAGGAGGAACTACCCGTTACTTAAAAGTTTGCACGAGATGCCTTAGATCAGGGCTGGTGGTGAAAGCGTCGTAAAAGAGAAACTTAGGCTTCTGCTGGCTTTTCTTCTTTATCTCCCGCAAGAGCACTTCGTAATCTTTCCACTTTTAAAACGCTTTTTAATTTATTGAGCGCCCGGAAGGCATTTTGCAGATGGTTTAAATCTTGAACTTCCATTTCAAAATAGCAGATGGCCTTCTTATCTTCGGTAGTGGTCACGTCGGCGCGAATAATATTAACTTCGCAGGAAGCTAAAGCCGCACTTACTTCCGCTAAAAGCCCTTTTTTATCATTGCAAATTACCCGCACTTTTACTGTATGCACAGCTTTTTCTTGCAAGTTCCAATAAACAGGAATAAGCCGCTCTGGATCACTGGCCAATATATTAGGACAATCGGCGGTATGCACGCTAACCCCTCTACCTCTAGTTATATAGCCAGTAATTTTATCGCCCGGCAGAGGATTACAACATTTAGCAAAACGAACCATTAAATCTTGGACACCTCGAATTTGGATGCCCGTGGGTTCGCGGAGAATCTTTTGCGCTAAGCGCTTTAAGCCGGATACTTCTTTGGGCTTTTTATCTAGCTTTTCGGGCGGCAGAATTTTCCCCAAGATCTGATTGGCTGATACGTTTCCATATCCTATTTCCGCTAAGAGATCCTCAATGGTGGAGAGGGAAAAGTCCTGGATAATCTTTTTCATATCTTCAGATTTAATGATCCGGCCGAAATCAAGATGATATTTTTTAAATTCTCGCTCACAAATTTCTCGGCCGAGATCAATGGATCGATCTCGTGCTTGGGCTTTTACCCATTGTTTGATCTTAGTGCGGGCCCGGGAAGTCTTAACAAATTTCAACCAATCTTTACTCGGCTGATGACCAGGGGCAGTGATGATTTCCACAATATCTCCATTTTTAAGTTCATAACGCAGAGGAACTATCCGGCCGTTGACTTTAGCACCCACGCACTGATGTCCTATCTCGGTATGAATACTATAAGCAAAATCTACTGGGGTTGAGCCCACAGGAAATTGTTTTACTTCTCCTTTGGGGGTAAAAACATATACTTCGTCGGGAAACAAATCAATCTTCACCGTCTCTAAAAACTCTTTAGGATCACGCAGATCTTGTTGCCACTCTAAGAGTTGCCGAATCCATGAGAACTGCTTGCTGTCTTTGGGATCGAAAGCTTTGCCCTCTTTATACTGCCAATGAGCAGCAATGCCTTCTTCCGCGGTACGGTTCATTTCTTCAGTGCGGATTTGGATTTCCACCCGTTCTCCGTGAGGCCCGATTACGGTAGTATGCAGAGATTGATAGCCATTAGCTTTGGGCATAGCGATATAATCTTTAAATCGGCCCGGAATAGGCTTCCACATCGAATGGATTATCCCCAAGGCTTCATAACAATCTTTGACTGTCTCTAAGATAATGCGGAAAGCAATCAAGTCATACACCTGTTCAAACTCCAGGTTTTGCGCTTTCATCTTGCGGAAGATGCTATAGAAATGCTTAGGCCGACCGCCAACCCGCGCGGCTAACCCATAAGACGTAAGCTTTTCTAAGATAATAGAATTGACTTCTTGGATATATTTTTCTCGTTCTTCCTTCTTCCAAGCAATCTCTTGGGCTAATTTCTGATACTCTTCCGGATATAGATATTTAAAAGAAAGATCTTCCAGTTCTGTTTTAATTCTTTCCATGCCTAACCTATTGGCTAAAGGGGCATAGATATCTAACGTTTCTTGGGCAACTTTGACTTGGCTTTCTGACGGCAGATATTGGAGCGTACGCATATTGTGCAGCCGATCGGCCAGCTTGATCAGCACGATGCGGATGTCTTTAGCCATAGCTAAAAGCATTTTGCGGAAATTCTCTGCCTGTTGCTCTTCGCGCGTGGCTAAAGAAATCCTGCTTATTTTGGTCAGACCATCAACTAAACTCGCCACATTTGGGCCAAAATTTTGCTGAATTTCTTCAATGGTCGTGAAAGTATCTTCTACTGTATCGTGAAGAAGGCCGGCAGCCACCGTAGTAATATCCATCTTTAGGTCCGCTAAGATGCCCGCTACTTCTAAAGGATGGATCAAATAGGGCTCCCCGGAAAGACGGACTTGTCCTTGATGAACTTTTGCTGAAAAAACATAAGCCTTCTCCACGAGGCTGAAGTCCTCCCAGGGCAGGTACCGATTCATCTTTTCCAGGATATCGTTGAGACGAATCATTTAATGATGCTCTTCGAGCTATATATAGCTCTAAGGAAATTAATTTTTAATTCCTCAAGACTTATGCCCCATGAGCCAGTCTTTAATCCAGTCTGCAACCTGCTCTAATTTGATGAAATGGAGCTGGCCATTTTCCCTAATTTTTATTTCTGCCGAATAGCTCTGGACTGTCTTTTGACTCAACGTTACTCTTAAAGGAAGACCCACTAAATCGGCATCTTTAAATTTGATTCCTGGCCCATCCTCGCGATCATCCAGAAGAACAGAGACGCCGGCATCTAACAAGCTACGGTAGAGTTTCTCCGTCTCTTTACGCACTCTTTCCTGCTTCAAGTTAATTGGTAAAAGATAAACATCATAGGGGGCCAAGACCGGAGAAAAGATAATGCCATCTTGGTCATGCTTTTGTTCAATAGCAGCGGCTATAATCCGGGCCGGCCCAATGCCATAGCTACCCATGACTACGGGCTTTTCCTGTCCCTGTCGATCAAGATAGTAAGCCTTTAAAGGAACTGAATACTTAGTCCCTAATTTAAAGATATTGCCCACCTCGATGACCTTCTCTATTTTTATTGGGGCTAAACACTTAGGGCAGGAATCCCCAGCAGTGGGCAGATGGATATCTGCAAATTGCGCCGAAAAGTGCACACCCGGAATAACGCCCCGTAAATGATATCCTTCGCGATTGGCTCCTGCTACAAAAACACCCTCTTTAAGGGTAATATCAGCAATCATGGGTATCTTTCGGCCCGAGGGAAGATCTTTTGGCCCAAGGAAACCTGCTTCCACCCCGGCATATTCTTTGACTTCCTCGCGATGAGCTGGCCGAAATTCGCCAATGAGCCGCCGAAACTTTTTTTCATGGAGCTTCTGATCTCCACGGAGTAAGGCCAAGACTGGACCATCACTCCCGATAATCATCAGGGATTTTATAGTTAAACGCGGATCTATCCCTAAAAATTGGCATACTTCATCAATTGTGCGGGAATCTGGAGTGGCGACAGCTTCCAAAGTCCAGTTAGGAGCTGGAACGGATGGAGAAAAGGAATTGGCTAACTCGATATTAGCCGCATAGCCGCAATTCTCGCAGAGCGCTACCTCATCTTCCCCGGCTGCACTGGGAGCCATAAATTCATGCGCCCCTGCCCCGCCCATCATACCCGGATCGCTCTCAACCACATAGTATTTTAACCCACATCTCTTAAAAATACGACAATAAGCATCATAATGGAGTTGGTAACTATGGTCTAACCCTTTACTATCAAGATCTAAGCTGTAAGAATCCTTCATTAAAAATTCTCTTGTCCTTAAGACTCCTCCTTTAGGGCGGGCTTCGTCCCGCAATTTAGTCTGAATTTGATACCAAATCTGAGGGAGATCTCTATAAGACCGAATTTCGCGAGCGGCCAGCCAAGCTACCACTTCTTCATGAGTCATCCCTAAGATCATGTCCCTTTTAGTGCGGTCTTGTAGACGAAACATCTCTTCCCCGATGTCGTACCAACGACCGGATTGCTGCCAGATTTCGGCTGGATGCAGCACAGGCATACTTATCTCCTGAGCGCCAATGGCGTTCATCTCCTCTCGAATAATCGCGTTTACTTTCTCTAAGACTCTTAGTCCTAAAGGCAAGAAAATGTAGAGACCAGCCGCCAACTGCCTGACCATCCCGGCCCGAATCATCAACTTATGGCTGATAGCTTCCGCATCCGCTGGATCTTCTTTGTAAGTGGGCATTAACATCTTCGACAGCCGCATAGGCAATCCTTTCCTTCTTTAAGGATCTTTTCTACCTCTTCCAACAAAGTGGAAATCATCTCGTGACTCTTTACCTGGCGAATTACTTCTCCCTGGCGAAAAAGCAGGGCCATTCCCCGGCCAACAGCTAAGCCCACATCTGCCTCGCGGGCTTCCCCAGGGCCATTTACCGGGCAGCCCATCACAGCTACGCGCAAAGAATCTGGACACCCCGCAAAATGCTCCTCTATTTCCTGAACTATAGGCAAGAGATCGGCCTCTTTTCGGCCACATAAAGGACAGGAGATAAGATCTATTCCTCTCTGGCGCAAGCCTAAGGCTCTTAAAATATTATAGGCGGCCCTTACTTCCCAAACGGGTTCCGCAGTGAGGGATACGCGGATTGTATCTCCTATTCCCTCATAAAGAAGAATCCCTAACCCTACCGCGGATTTGATTGATCCTGGAAAAAGCGGGCCAGCTTCTGTTAGGCCAATATGCAAAGGATACTCGGTCAATGCGGAAATTTTTTGATATGCTCTAATGGTAGTCAAGACATCAGAGGCTTTCAAAGAAATTTTAATTAGATGGAAGCCAAGATCTTCAAGAAAATGTGTATGATTAAGAGCGCTTTCTACTAAAGCATCTGCTGAGGGAGTTCCATATTTTTGTAAAATTTTCTTCTCCAGGGAACCGGCGTTAATACCTAAGCGGAGGGGGACATTCTTTTCCTTGGCCAATTTGGCAACCTGAGCCACATGGTCTCGTTGGCTTATGTTACCTGGATTAAGACGCAGACCATCCGCTCCTGCTTCGAGTGCTTTCAGCGCTAAGCGATAATCGAAATGGATATCAGCTATCAGAGGAATGTTTATCTGTTTCCTAATTTCTCTTATTTGGGCAGCAGCTTCTTGATCTGGAACCGCTACCCGAACAATTTCACACCCTTCTCTTTCCAACTCCTTAATTTGTTCCACTGTGGAATTGACGTCTCGCGTATCAGTCTTAGTCATGGATTGCACCACGATAGGCGCGTTCCCCCCTACTGGGACGTTACCAACATATATCTGGCGAGTTTTTCTCCGCGGAATAGAATCGGGAATTTTCAAAAGCTCAGCCTCAAATTTTGCCTTATTCTTAAATAATAAGTTTAAATTTTTGCTATATTTTCATGATAGAGAAGAAACAGAAGGATGTCAAGGAAAGGAGCAGCCAATGATAAAGAATAATTAAGAATGAAGAAAGGACATCTCTCTTTGAATAAATAAGGGAGGCATCTCCCTAAGTAACCCATTCTTATCCAGGAAATCCAAAATACGCGTGAATTTAGAAGAGGGTAAATAATTCTGCAGGCGCTGGATTATATTATGCCAACGCATCTCTTTGAATGTCCCCAAAAGGGTTAAAGGGGTATTTAGTTCCTCTACTATCTCGATCTCCTTAAAGAGTTCTTCCGGATTAATATTATTTAATTCCTCCTGCAAAGCTTTAATTAAAGTCTCTATATCCTCCTCCGTTAATTGCTCTAAACTATTTAGGCTGGCTAATTGTTTTCTAAGTTCTTCTTCCAAAATTGCCCACGTTACGGTGGATATTTTTAACTTTCCTGGCAAAATTTCATAATGAGTCGGCTGATCTAATCTTTCTCTGATTCTTTTTATTAGAAACTTTTCTCGTCCATTAGTAGCTTCGAAATAGCTTATTTTGATAAGCTCAAAAGCGGGTTTATCGCTAATATAAGTCTCCAAATCCACAGTTAATTCTTCCAAGGAATGTCCTCTATGCTTGAGGAGAAATTCTTCTTTGAGCTGCAAATCATCTTCGGCCCATATTACGCCTGGTAAGGGAGCATTCTCACCTATATCTACTAAATCACCATACAAAGGAATCACCTGATTGCACTGGGTAACTCCAGTCAACTTTTCAACCATTTCCTCTCCTTATTGAAATTCAATGGATGCCAACTCGGCCTTGATCTTTTAAGACTGGCAAGGGCAAGCCGCGGCTCTTAAAATTTTTGAGGAATACCGACACGATTTGCGGATCAAATTGAGAACCCGCATTCTTCTCTAACTCTTCAAAGACTTTCTTGGTGGAAAGTCCTTCCCGATAGGGACGATCAGTAGTCATAGCATCATACGAGTCAGCTAAAGAGATTATGCGTGCTAAAAGCGGAATATCTTCCCCAGCCAGACCATCTGGATATCCCTTTCCATCCCATCTCTCATGATGATGCCTGATCGCGGAAATAACCATGGCCGGAAAGGCCAGTGGTTCAATCAATTGCACTGCTTTCAGCGGGTGTTGCCTAAGGTTCAAACTTTCATTTTCATTAAGTTCAGTTTTTTCGAGAAGATGATTGCTCACTCCTATCTTGCCGATGTCATGGAGGAGAGTGGCCATCTGCAAATTCTCCTTTTCTTCCTGAGAAAGATGCATTTCCTGAGCAATTAAATCAGCATAAAAGGAAACTCTTTCGGAATGACCGCTCGTATAAGGTTCTTTGCTCTCCAGGATATAAACTAAGACTTTTAAAAAATCCAAATAGTTGACTGTTATTTTCTGTGATTTCCAGTTATCTAAATTTTGCAGAGACTCCTTTAACTCCTTTTGAATTTCATCCACCCCAGGGCCCAGCCCCACACTGGCCCCTAATTTGGCTAAGGCCTCATTTTGTTCCTCACCCAGCATACTGAGATTTTTGATTTTTCGGATCAAATTTTTAATCTTTAAATTCAAACTGCGTCGTTCAAAAGATTTGCTCACCACTGAAATGATCTCAGCGATATTAAATGGTTTAGTTATGAAGTCTACCGCCCCATAACGAATAGCCTCGATGGCATTAGCCAGCGTTCCATAGCCAGTAACTATCACAACTTCCACATCGCCCTTAATTTTTTTAATCTCTTTCAAAACCTCAATACCCGAAAGGCCGGGCATTTTTAAATCAAGAGTGACCAAGTCTACATCCATCTCCTTGACTAAATCCAGGGCTTCCCAACCATTGCTTGCCTGATAGACTTTGAACTGGGGCTTTAAAATCATCCTCAAAGACTCTCTGGGCCCAATTTCATCGTCAACGACTAAAATATTTCCTTGCTCTACCATGAAAATTTGTTCTCCTCTTCCCCTATAAAACAATTGACACCTCAAATTTAGGCAATTTTTATGCCTCTAATTTAGATTGACAATTGCCTTTATATAACTTATTGATATTTAAATATTTTTTAATAAGAAACTGCCCACTCCTTAATTTTTAAACCCCAAATTTGTTCAAAAATTTTCGAAAATTGTTCAAATTTGTGACATAGGGGTCATTTTCTTGTTAAAGGGCAAAGATCTATTATTTTTAAAATTGTAATAATTTCAGCCCGTTATTAAATAATGGTACTCTTTCTTTAATTCTCAAAAAAGAAGGGGTTAAAGATTGGCAATTACCTAAGAAATAACTAATTTTATATTGAAAAGAAAAAAGGAATCTTTGGCAAAAAAATTGCATCTTAAAATTAAACAATTTTAAAGGAGCATGAGCAGAAATGGCTATTGGAAATAAAGAAAAAGATATTACCCGCTGCCAGCGATGCGGCGGAAAGATGATATTCGAAAAATTTTACGATGTAAATAATGTCTTCTTTGGATGGCACTGTGTCATTTGTGGCGAGATTTTAGACCCGGTTATCCTTTTGCACAGGCTCAGCCAGGATGCTGATATTAAAATTCCTGAGGAAAAAGAAGAAGTTATGAATCTATTAAAGAAATATCTCGGAACCAAGCCAAGGAGTGCCAAAGGAGCAGGGAAAGGAAAAGCAGAGAAAACAGCGCTCAATTTAAAAGATGAGCCGAGTTTAAATTAAAATTTTTCCAAAATGTAATCTCTTTAGGAAATCGGAAATAGACTGACCCATGATAAATTTTTGCATGTGGCAGTTTTTCAATGTGTGGCAAAATTGTAACATTTTTTAATTTATGTTGGAAAATTTTCAACATTAATAAAATATTTTATAAAAATTCAATTAAAGAGAATGAGTTTTAATTTTACTTAATCAGCACTATCTTCTTTATTTCCCTTTCTCTCTCTTTTTTTCTTCCACGGCTATATCGACTTCTTTAACTTTCTTAATCATTTCCTGAAGTTTTTGATTTTCTTGCAGAATCTTAACCCATACTTTAGCTTCTGGATTTAAGGGGCTCTCCGGGTAATCTGTTATCATCTTGTTGAAATAGAAGAGGGATTTCCCATAATCTTTTTGAGGATTTTCGGCATGAGCATAGATCAAGCCCAAATTAAAAAGGGCTCTATCTCGCGGAATTGTTTTGCCAGGAAGAGATAGAACTCTTTGATTTTCCTTTAAAGACCCTTCAAAATCACCCTTTTTAAAAAGCTCGTTAGCCTGTCCAAGTCTATCAGGTCGTATTTTCCCATAATCCAGTCTCCGATGGGCTTCTGTCATTTTCCTCATTTGTTCATTCAATTCCTTATTTTTCTGGAGGATATTTATATAAATTTTAGCTTCTTCGGTTAAGGGGGACCAAGGATAATCTTTCAAAATCATGTTGAAATAATGGAGGGATTTTTCATAATCCTTTTGGGGATTTTGGGCATGAGCATATACGAGTCCCATATTGTAGATAGCCTTATCTGCAGGGGATTTCTTTCCAGCCCAAGATAAGGCTTTTTCGCTCTCTTGCAAAGAGGCCTCGAATCTTCCACTTCGCAAGAGCTGGGTTGCTTTCTCCACACTTTTATCAGCAGGTGATAAAATTTCCTTTGGGGAAATTTTTTCTGCAGGTTTCTCTGGAGGTGGACAAACTAATTTTGAGAGAGCAGCACAACCCATGAAAAAAAATAAGTTTAAGCCGGCAAGGCAAAGAAAAAGGAGCTGCCTTGTCCGATTTCGCTCTCTGCCCATATCTCTCCTCCATGAGCTAAGATGATTTGTTTGGCTAAGGCCAACCCCAATCCAGTCCCTTTCATCAAATTTGATTTTTGTAACGGTGCCTGCTGATATTTTTCAAATATTTTGTTTAAACTTTCTTGGGGGATTCCAGGCCCTGTATCCTTAACGCAAACTTGCAAAGTCCCTTCTTTTTCAACCGCCGAAATAGTAACCTTTCCCCCTTTAGGAGTAAATTTGATGGCATTGCTGATAAAGTTTCTGATCACTTGCCTGATCCTTTCTGCGTCTACCTTCACGTCTGGCATATGGGAAAGATCCTGTAATTGCAGGTTCACGCCCGCACCTAAGGCTAAAGGTTTAAATTCCTCAATTACCTGTTGAATTAAAGGTACAATTTTAGTCGGCTTAAACTGAAATACCATAACCCCTGCTTCCATCTTGGCCAGATCGAGAATGGAATTTACCAAATCAATCAACCTTTGGCTCTCCCGGGAGATAATTCCTAAAATCTCTTTTTGGTTTTCTGTTATTTGTTTTTCTTTTTCTTGCATAAGAAGTTCACTGCCCACTTTTATGGAAGTTAAGGGAGAACGTAATTCGTGGGAGATCATGGAGAAGAAATCAGATTTCATTTCATCCAAGGTTCTGAGTTGGCCACACATGGAATTAACAGCCTGGCTTAGTTCTTTGATCTCCGGTGGCGAGGAAATTTGCAGATCTTCTTTGAAAATTCCTTTGGCGATCTCTCGGGTCTTGTCAATTAAGCGAGAAATTGGTCTGGTAATGGTGCGGGTGATGTAGAGGGAGATTAAAAGAATGATTGCTAAAGCAGTTGCAGCAATTAGAATAGTCAACTGCCTGGCTTCCGTGCTTATTTCGCTTAATTTTTTAATTTTCTCCGAAGTAATTTGGCGCGAAATAGCCGCCAATTTATTTAACGCTTCCAATATATGGTCGATGGCCTTTTCTTTTTGATTTTTAAACCATTTTTGATTGTATGGACTATTTTTTTTAACGAGCTCCACCTCTTGCGCAACTAAATAATTATAATTTTCATACTCCTTCTTGATGGCCTGCAAAATATTCTTTTGCGAATCAGTGGAGGAAAATAGTAAAGCCTGATCCAAATTTTTCTTAAATTCTTCACCCGCCAAAAGGTATCGGTCATGGAGAGTCTTATCTTTAATAATTAAATATTTTCTTTCAAATCCCATCTGGGCAAGTACGGCGTCACTGAGCTCCTTTTCAATTTCTAACATTTGATGATCAATGTAATGGATTTCACGGGTTACATTTTCAAATAGATTTAACTGAAAAATGGCATAAATGACCAGAGCAATAGCAAGAATAAATATAAATAAATAGCCAAAAATTAAGCGAGTAAAAATAGTTAGGGCATGAAAAAAGGGAAAAATATTTTTAAAAAGTTGAAGAATTTTTTTCATTAATTGCCATAGATAAAATT
>FWPU01002837.1_pt1 | contig 46038 bp, 40 predicted proteins | sample 2228361 | NCBI WGS metagenome assembly FWPU01 (sample SAMEA103939777, study PRJEB20133) | metagenome
GACCGTCTGCCGTACACCTTCGTGGCTGATCACCCGCTCCCCCGTCATCTGCTCAATGCGATCGCGAGTCTCCCGGTACGACCCTTGAGCCGCCCACACCGTTGTCAGTTCCGCCAAACCAGGACTCTTGCGCATCTCCGCCCCCAGCCCCAACGCCTCGTCCAGCAGGTAGACCCACCGCTTCTCCTCCCGATCCCAGTAGTACCGCCGCCGGAACTCAATCTCTCCCACCAAGGTCGTCACCTTCCGCGGCTCCAACCCCTTAAGCTCAAACCGCCCTACATCCCGCACCGCTAGCAATTCCCGGTCAATCGCCTCCAAAACCTCTACCATCACCCTCCGAAAAGCCTTCATCAGCTCCAGCCACACGACCAACTCCAAACCCTTGAACTCCAGCTCTTTTTCGCTTACGATGGCCTTGACAACCGATTCCATTTTGAGAGGCCTCCTCCTGGGTGATTTCTCTCTGATCTCACCACTTCAGGAACGAGGCCTCTCTTTCCTTCCACCTCATCCTCGGGGGATCCCTCTTCCCCCGAAACAACTTTACTCATACGACTCCGGGACGCCGATCGGATGCAAATTCGATCAACGCCAGACGTTGAAAGCTCGTCCCGTCGCCAATGCCGGCAGGGCCGGGCAGCGACCGTCAGCCTCCCCGCCGCGCCCGTTCCCTGAAGGATAGGCGCAGCAAGACGGGCGTCACCACCGTCGTGAAAAGGGTCATGATTACCATGGCCGAGAAGACCCGCTCGTCTATGATGCCCCGTTCCAGGCCGAGGAGGCTGATGATCATGGCGATCTCGCCCCGCGAAACCATGCCCACACCGAACCGCAGGGAGGGGGTGAAACCGAAGCCCGCCGCCACCCCCCCCACCAGAACCCCCAGAAGCTTGCTCAGCACGGCCAGAGCCGTCACCAGGGCCACGAAGGCCGCGTCGCCCGCCGTCTCCCGCACGTCGGCCTCCAGACCGATCCCCACCAGGAACACAGGCACGAAGAAGGCGTAGGCGAAGGGCCGGAGGCGCTCCTCCAGGAGCTCCCGGTGACCGGCCCCCTGGAAGAGGACGCCCGCCAGGTAGGCCCCCGTTATGGCCGCGACACCCCCCAGGGCCTCGGCCGCCCAGGCGTAACCCAGAGCCGCCACCACGACGAAGGTGAAGAAGGTCTGGTGAACCCCGGCCCTGGTCGCCAGCTCCACCAGGCTATGGAGAACCCGCCTGCTCGCCAGCACGGCGGCGAAGAAGAGGACGATCCTGACCAGCACCAGGAGCACGGCCGGTCCGCCCCCTCCCCCCCCGCCGGCCGCCGGGTGGAGGGCCAGCACCAGGGAGAGGACCAGCACCGCCAGCACGTCGTCGATGACGGCGGCCCCCAGAATGGCCGCCCCCTCCCGCGTGCGCAGGCGCCGCATGTCCATGAGGGTCTGGGCCGAGATGCTTACGCTTGTGGCGGTCAGGACGGTGCCCACGAAGGCGCTCTCCCAGGTGCCGAAACCCCAGAGGCGGCAGAGGGCGTATCCGCCGGCGAAGGGGAGGAGGACGCCTCCCGCGGCCCCCAGGAAGGCCGGGCGACCAACCGTCCGCATCTGCTCCAGATCGCTCTCCAGGCCGGCCAGAAACATGAGGAAAATCGCCCCCAGGCCGGCCACGTCCCGCACGAAGGTCTCCAGCACCGGCTGGCGGAAGTAATCCCAGTGGAGGATTCCCAAGAGGCTTGGCCCCAACAACACGCCCGCCATCAGCTCGCCGAACACGGCCGGTTGCCCGAGGCGGGACGCCGCTATGCCGCCGAGGCGCGCCCCCGCGATGAGCAGGACCAAGAGGAGGAGGAGAGGCAGAAAATGGCCCAACGCCCTCTCCTAGGCCTGGCGCCCAGGCCGCAGGACGGCGTCGCGCGAGCCCACGTGTCTCTCCAGCTTGCGCTTGACCCTCTGGAGGGCGTTGTCTATGGACTTGACGTGCCGGTTGAGGCTGGCGGCGATCTCCTGATAAGATTTGCCGTTGAGGTAGGCGGCGAGGACCTGCCGCTCCAACTCGCTCAGGAGCTCCCCCATCTTGCGCTCGATGGCGCCAAACTCTTCGTGGGCGATGACGATCTCCTCTGGGTCGCTCACCTTGGAGCCGGCCACCACGTCAAGGAGCGTCCGGTCCGAGTCGTCGTCGTAGAGGGGCCGGTTCAGGGAGATGTAGGAGTTCAGGGGGATATGCTTTTGCCGGGTGGCCGTCTTGATGGCCGTGATGATCTGCCGGGTGATGCACAGCTCGGCGAAGGCGCGAAAGGACGACAGCTTGTCGTTGCGGAAGTCGCGGATGGCCTTGAAAAGGCCGATCATCCCCTCCTGGACGATGTCCTCCCGGTCGGCCCCGATGAGGAAGTAGGACCGGGCCTTGGAGCGGACGAAGTGCATGTATTTGGTGATGAGGCACTCCAGCGCCGCGTCGTCGCCGTTGCGGGCGCGGTGGACCAGCTGCTCGTCCAGACTCTCCTCCGGTGGTGAAACCGCAAAGGCAGGCGGGCCTTGGTATTGCGGCTGAACGCTCACCAACAACCCTCCCCCTCGCCGGCGCCCCGCCCCGCTGCTCCCGTCGCGCCGACCCACCCCGTGCCTCTAAAAAGAACCCCGCTTGGCCACAAATATCAAAAATCAACCCGCAAAATGTCACATAATATACATAAAAGTAACCTCAAACAACAGGGACAATCCACACAGCGACAATTATACTTTTGCATCCCTTGGGGCGCAAGGTCCATACATACGTTGCCGTCTTGCCTCGAAAAGGAGCAGGGCCCCCGCCACGGCGACGTTGAGCGACTCTATTCGTCCCAGCATGGGAATGGACACGAGGAGATCGCACGCCCGTCTGACCGGGGCCGGCAGGCCGCGCTCCTCGCCTCCCACCACCACGGCGCAGGGGCCGGTCAGATCCGCCTCCCAGAGGCGGAGGCCGGCCAGCGGTTCGGCGCCGGCCACCCAGAGGCCCGCCTCCTTGAGCTGCCGGAGCGCCTGGGAAACGTTGACCACCGACCAGAGGGGCAGATGCTCGGCCGCCCCGGCCGCCGCCTTGAGGGCCGCCGGGCCCAGGGAAGCGCCCCTGCGGACGGGAAAACAGAGACCATGGGCGCCCGCCGCCTCCGCCGAACGCACGAGGGAGCCCAAATTGCGGGGATCCTGAACGCCAGCGGCCACCAGCACCAGGGGCGGCTCACCGCGCGCGGCGGCCAGGTCCAGCACCTCCCGCAGCGCGGCCGGAGGCCGAGGGGCCACCAGGGCCAACACCCCTTGGTGGGCGGGCGTGGCCGCCCGCCGCGCCAGGAACCGGCGCGGCACCTCCACCACCGGTACCCCCCTGGCCCTGGCAAGCCGCGCCACCTCCGTCAGCCGTCCCCCGCCCTCCCGGGCCAGAAAGACCTTGTGCACGTTCCGTCCCGCCCGCAGCGCCTCCAGGACGGCGTGCACCCCCTCGATCTGGGATTCCCCGGCGGCCGCGGAACCCGTCACCCGGGCCGGCGGCCTGGCGCCGCCCCCCCGACCGGCCGGCCCCGACGGGCGGGGACGCCCACCCTCAGACGCTCGCGGAGCCACCGGCGGCCACCGCTCCCGGCTGGAAGAATTCCGCCAACCACCCCTCCCGTTCCACCAACAGCTCCACCATCCTCTGAACCAGGGCGCGGATCTCCCACTGGGCCCCCGGCGTCACCACCCGCTTTTGGTAGAGGTCCAGGAGGGAGCGCAGGTTGACGGTGGTGACCAGGTTGGTCTCGGCCCCCCCGGGCAGAACGAAGCGCGCGTCCTCCTTGGGCACCCCCAGGTCCGTGAGACCGTCGTAGGCTCGCTGGATCTCCTCCAGGGTCCGCCGGTAGAGGGCGGCGGCCGCCGGATCGCCGGCCACGGAGGGGGGCACCACGGCCCCGAAGATCCCTTCGTTTTTGTCCGATCTCTCCGAGACGTACCGCTGGGACTGGACCGAGAAACTGATGCCGATCCGGTGACGGGTGAACTGGGCGAGACACGTGCGCGAGACGCCGGCCACGGCGTAGGTGACGGTGCAGTGCTCCACCACGCTGTGGTGGCGCGAGTGGAAGATCTTCCGCACCAGCCGCAGCATGTCCTCGCGGGCGGGCGCGCTCTCCCACAGGGCCTGGGGTGTCAGGGGGCTGTAGCAGGTCCGGGCCGCCGTCCAGATGACGCGGAGCGGGTCGGGGGTGCATGTCAGGATGCTGACCTCCAAGGCCTCACCTCCTCCACCGGGGTCCCTGGGGCGTGTCCTCCACCTCGATACCGAGTCCGGCAAGCCGCGCGCGCAGATAATCGGCCCGCTCCCACTGCCGCGCCAGCCTGGCCTCCTGCCGCAACTCCAGCACCAGCTCCACCAAGGCCTCCACGAGGCCGTCGCCGCCGCGCCCCTCCTCCCCGGCCGGAACCGGCAGGCCCAGCACGGCAAGAAGCTCCTCCAGAAGAGCGGCCAGGGAAGCCGCCTCGCCCGCGCCGCCCCGCGCCGCCCCGTCCAGGGAGGCGTTCAGCTCCCGCACCACGTCGAAGACGACCCCCAGCGCGCGGGCCGTGTTGAGGTCGTCGTCCATGGCTGTCACGAAGCGGTCCCGGAAGGCGGCGACCGCCCCGGCAGCGCCGCCCGTCGCCGGAACCCAGGCGCCCGCCTCGCCCGGCTCCCCGGCCCGCCTCCCCCCGTCACCCAAGGCCGCTCGCGCCCGCCGCACCGCCTCCGCCACGCGCGCAAAGCCGCGCTCCGCCTCCTCCAGGGCTTCCCAGGAAAAGTCGAGGGGATGCCGGTAGTGGGTGGAGAGCATGAAGAGCCGCACCGCCTGGGGGGTGAACCGCTCCAGCAGGAGGGAAGCCGTGACGAAGTTACCCAGCGACTTAGACATCTTTTCTCGGTTGACGTGGATGAGGCCGTTGTGGACCCAGTAGCGGACGAAGGGGGCGCGTCCCGTGTATCCCTCCGCCTGGGCGATCTCGTTCTCATGGTGGGGAAAGATGAGGTCCTCGCCGCCCCCGTGGATGTCGAAACCGTCGCCCAGGTAGTGGATGCTCATGGCGGAGCACTCGATGTGCCAGCCGGGCCGGCCGGGCCCCCAGGGGCTCGGCCAGGAAGGCTCCCCTGGCTTGGCCGCCTTCCACAGAGCGAAGTCCATGGGATGCCGCTTCCGCTCGTCCACCGCCACCCTGGCCCCCGCCAGCATCTCCTCCAGCCGGCGGCCCGACAGCTGGCCGTAAGCGGGAAAGGAAGGCACGTGATAGTACACGTCCCCGTCCAGCACGTAGGCCAGGCCCCTGCGCAGGAGGCCGTCCACCATGGCCACGATCTCGGGGATATGGTCCGTGACCTTGACCCACAGGTTGACTTGGTCCATACCCATGCGTTCCAGGACACCCATGTACTCGCGGGCGTAGCGGGCGCTGAGGTCGAGGGGCGGGACCCCCTCCTCCGCCGCCCGCTGGATGATCTTGTCGTCTACGTCGGTGAAGTTGGACACATAAAAGACGGAAAACCCGCGGTACTTGAGGTAACGCGCCAGGACGTCGCCCGTCAGCGCCGGGCGCAGGTGGCCCACGTGGGTGTGGCTGTAGGGAGTCGGCCCGCAGAAATACATGGCCACCCGTCCCGGGTCGCGGGGCACGAACTCTTCCTTTTGCCCCCGCAGGGTGTTGTGCAGCCGAAGACCCATCACGCCACCCCCGGCCGGATCAGGGCCACGGCGTGCGCGGCCATGCCCTCTCCCCTGCCCACGAAGCCCAGCCCCTCGCCCCGCGCGGCCTTGACGTTGACCCGGCCCGGCGCCCCCACCGCCTCGCCCAGGATACGGGCCATCTCCGGCAGAAAGGGAGCCAGACGCGGCTCCTGGGCCAGGATGGTAACGTCGGCGTTGGCCACCCGCCAGCCCCTTCCCCTCAGCTCCGCCATCACCCGCTCGAGCAGCGCGAGGCTTTTGGCGTCGCGAAACTCTTCGGCGTCCGGCGGGAAAAACCCTCCGATGTCTCCCAGCCCGGCCGCGCCCAGCAGGGCGTCCATGAGGGCATGGCAGGCCACGTCCGCATCGGTGTTGCCCGCGAGCCCCCGTTCCCAGGGAATCCGCACGCCGCCCAGCACCAGGGGACGTCCCGCCGCCAGGGGGTGCACATCGTAACCGTACCCCACCCGCAGCTCCCCGCCCCCTCGGGCCGCCAGCCCCTCTGCCAGGGCCAGGTCGGCCCGTTCCGTGATCTTGATGTTGACAGGGGAACCCGGCACCAGGCGCACCCGCGCCCCCAGCGCCTCCACCAGGGATGCCTCGTCGGTGCCGCGCCGCCCCGCGGCCGCCGCCGCGCGGAAGGCTTCCTCCAAAAGGGCGCGGCGGAACACCTGGGGCGTCTGGGCCAGCCAGATCCTCTCCCGCGGGGCCGTGCCGGCCACGAAGCCCTCCTCGTCCGCCAGCTTGACGGTGTCGCGGGCCGGCAGCGCCAGGCAGGCCGCCCCCCACCGGCGGGCCGCCGCCACCGTCTCCTCCACCAGTTCGGCCGTGACAAAGGGTCGGGCCGCGTCGTGGACGGCCACCAGCTCGTAGCCCGCGGGCACGGCGGCCAGGCCGCGGGCCACCGACTCCTGCCGCTCCTCGCCGCCCGTCACCACGGCCGCCACCTTGCCGCCTCCGCACTCCCGCGCCCAGCGCCGGCACTCCTCCTCCTCGCCGGTCCTAGCCACGATGACCACGGTACCTACAGAAGGGGCCTCCACGAGGGGCCGCAGGGCGCGCACCAAAATAGGCTCTCCTCCCAGGGGGAGCAGAGCCTTGTTGACCTCCATACCCAGGCGCCTTGCCCGCCCGGCCGCGGCCAGGATGGCGGCGCAGCTCACGCCCTGGCGCCCAGCCTGGCCTCGGCCGCGGCCCTGGGCCGCGCAAAGATCATCCGGCCGGCCGCCGTCTGCAGCACGCTGGTGACCTCCACCTCGATGGTTTCACCGATGTGGCGCTTGCCGCCCTCCACCACGATCATGGTCCCATCCTCCAGGTAGCCCACACCCTGGCCGGGCTCCTTGCCGTCCCGCAGGATGTACACCGCCATCTCCTCCCCGGGGAGGAAGACGGGCCGCAGCGCGTTGGCCAGCTCGTTCACGTTGAGGACACCCACGCCGTGGAGGGAGGCCACCTTGTTGAGGTTGAAGTCGTTGGTTACGATCTTGCCCTCCAGCCTCTGGGCCAGGCGGACCAGCCGCACGTCCACCTCCCCGCTCTCCCCCCGGTCCCCATCCCGCTCCCGGTCGAGGATGCGGATCACGGCGCCCTTTTCCTGCTGCATCCTGTTGAGCAGGTCCAATCCCCGGCGACCCCGGCTGCGGCGGACCGGGTCCGCCGAGTCGGCGATGCGGCGCAGCTCGTCGAGGACAAAGGCGGGCACCACCAGCGTCCCGTCGAGGAAGCCGGCCCGGGCCACGTCGGCCACCCGCCCGTCAATGATGGCGCTGGTATCGAGAATCTTGGCCCCCCGGAGATCCCGCTCGTCTCCGGCCCGCTCCGGCCCCCGCTCGCGCCCCACCCGCGGCAGGGCGGCGAGGAGGGAAACCACCTCCTCCCGCTTGTGCAGGGCCACCATCCAGCCCAGGTACCCGAGGAGGAGGCTCACGCCCACCGGCAGGTAGGGACCCACCAGGGGAAGAGGCTGGAGCGCGGGACGCAGGAGGTACGCGATGACGAGGCCCAGGATGAGCCCCGCGGCGCCGGCCAATATATCAAATGTAGGAATCCTCGCCAACCGCGCCTGGCACCAGATGGCCGCCTGCCAGGCGAGCCGCACCGCGGCGGGACCCAGCACCGCTCCCAGGACGCCGCCCGTCAGGACCGAGGCCCCGAGCAGGGCCATCCGCCCCCACGAGGGGACGGACGGCAGAAGCAGGGTGCGAACGAACCCGTCCACACTGCCGTAGAAATAGAAACCGCCGGCGAAACCAAGGACCGTGAAGAAGAGGCGGATCGCCCTTTGCATGTCTTGGCAGCCACCGCCTTTCACTGCTATTATATTGTTCCCCCGACGCCGGTTCAAGGAGACTGTAAAGCTCTTCCATCTCCCCCGAGCCCGTCCCGCCGTTGACAATGCCTTGCACGCTGGCTACAATGGCGCCCAAGGAAGGTGGCCCGCGGTGCGAGATCTCCTCTGTGACGATTTTCAAAACGCCGTCCGCGAGAGCCTCATCCGCCACAAGAGTATCCTGGATGTTCTTTCCAAACTGCAAGAGGCGTCAGCCCGCGTCAACCGCGCGGTGATGAAATCGGTCACCGCCTGCGGCTGCCTGCGAATCGTGGCCGGGAAACCCCACTTTCCCCCCGATCTCACCCTGGAGGAGCTGCGCGCGGCCATGCCCTCCCACGTGGAGGGCCAGCTCTGCGACGTCTGCTCCGAGGCCCTGGAGGAGGAGATAGGCCACCAGCTGTACTACCTGGCCGCCCTGTGCAACACGCTGGATCTCAACCTCTTCGACATCCTCCTCAAGGAGCACAAAAAAGTCTCCACCCTGGGCGTTTTCAACATCTCCTGAGGCGGGGCGTCCCCGAGGCACGCAGCGGAATCGGCTCGGCAGACGGCAGCCGGGGCGCCTTCAGCGTCTCCCGAGGGTCGGTCGCCCCTCCTCGGCGGCGGGACGCAAAGTCGGTCATCCCTCGTCGGCGGCGGGACGTGAGGCCGCGGCGAGGGCCAACCTCATGGCCTCCGTCAGGTTGGACGCGCCCAAAAGCGCCGCTCCCCCTACCGCCGACCGGGCGGGTCCGGTCGCCGCGCGGCGCGCGGGGGGCAGGCCGCGCACCTCGGCGGGGGCCGCCAGGAGCCCGCGAAATCCCAACCGCTCCGCCTCGCGCACCCTCGCCTCCACCCGCCCCACGGCCCGCAACTCTCCCGCCAGACCCACCTCGGCGGCCACCGCCAGCCCCGGGTCCACGGGCACATCGTAGAAGGACGAGGCCAGGGCCAGGGCGACGGCCAAATCGGCCGCCGGTTCCTCCAGCCGAAAGCCCCCGGCCACCTTGACATAGGCGTCGTGCTGCCCCAAGGGGAGACCGGCCCGCCGTTCCAGCACGGCCAGGATCACCGCCACCCGGCCGGCGTCCACTCCCTGGGCCACGCGGCGGGGCACACCCGCCGCCCGGCTCACCAGGGCCTGCACCTCCACCAGAAAGGCCCGTTCCCCCTCGCACGTGACCGCCACCGCCGACCCCGGGCTCTCGGCGGCCCGCTCCGAGAGAAAGAGGGCCGAGGGGTTCGCCACGGCCGCGAGGCCGTCGCCGGACATGGTCAGGACGGCCACCTCGCTGGTGGGGCCGAAACGGTTCTTCGCGCTGCGCAGGACCCGGTGGGCCCCGTACCGCTCCCCTTCCAGATACAGAACCACGTCCACCAGGTGCTCCAGCACCTTGGGGCCGGCCAGCACCCCATCCTTGTTGATGTGGCCCACGAGCCAGGTGGTCACGCCCTCGCCCTTGGCCAAGCGGAGGAAACGGGCCGCCGCCTCGCGCACCTGGGCCACGCTGCCGGGCGACGCCTCCACACCGGGCACCGCCACCGTCTGCACCGAGTCAACGGCCAGAAAGGCGGGCCGCAGTCGGCTCACGGCCGCCTCGATCTCTTCCAGGTCGGTGGAGGGAAGAATCAGGAGACGATCGGGAAGGGGCCTCCCCCGGCGCAGCCGCTCGGCCCGCAGCCGCACCTGCCGGGGGGATTCCTCGCCGGTCACGTAGAGAACGGGCCCCGGCTCACCGCCGGCGACCTCCTCACCGCCGGGCCCGCCCCGCCCCGCGCGGGCGTCGGGCCCACGCGCCCGCCCGTCGTGCAAAGGGGCCGGCGCCGCTCCGGCGGCCAGGTGGAGGCAGAGTTGCAGGAGCAGGGTGGACTTGCCCACACCGGGGTCACCGCCCAGCAAACAGAGGGAACCCGGCACCAATCCCCCTCCCAGGACGGCGTCCAGGTCGTCCATCCCGGAACCCAGCCGCTCCCCCTGCGGCGCGTCCAGTTCCCCCAGGGGCACCGGCTCCACGGCCGGAGCGACGGAACCGGCCCCCGTGCCGCGGGGGCCGCTCCGCGTCCGGACCTCCTCCAGCGCGTTCCACGCCGCGCAGCCGGGGCATCGCCCGAGCCACCGCGGCGCCTCGTACCCGCACTCCCGGCAGACGAAGAACGCCCGCTCCCGCACCCACCCCAGCCCCCGCCAGAAGTATAAGCCACCCGGCCCAGGCGTTCCCGCACAGTCCTACAGACTGTTACGGAAAAACCTTGCCCAGCCAACCGAGTCCATGTATTTTTCAAGCTAACTTCATGAAACGACCGGGAGGCGATAGAGGTGCCGACAGGGAAACGCTTGGTCCCCTTCCAGGTCTACCTGGAAAAGGAGTTACAGCGGCGCCTGCGCGCACTGGCCCGGCAAAAGGCCGTGTCTCAGTCCGAGCTGGTTCGACGCTTCATCGAGGATGGCCTTGCCCGCGAGGCCGTCGAGCAGGACCCGGCTCTCCGCATCATCGGCATCGGGAGCAGCGGTCTGACCGACGTGGCTGCACGCCACGACGAGTACCTGGCAGAGACCTACCGTGACCAGGGGAGGTGAACCCGGAAAAAGGGCCCTCTTTGTGGACACGGGGGCGTGGGTGGCGGTCACGGACCGGTCCGACCAGTTCCACCACCGCGTCGCCACCTTCTACAAGGAAGCCCTGAAGCGTTACCCGAAGCTTGTGACGCCCGACCCTCGCCCGCACCGCGGGCTGGAAACTCGCGCGCTTCTCAGGAGGCGGGGTGCGGCTCCGGCTCGGGCTCCGGCTCCGCCGGGCGGGCCTCCCTGCGCTGGAACACCAGCTTCCCCTCCTCGTTGGCGTCCACGTAGGCCACGTCGCCCCGCTCGAAGGTTCCCTTGAGCATCTCCTCCGAGAGAGGATCCTCCACCAGCCGGGTGATGGCCCGGCGGAGCGGCCGCGCGCCGAACTCGGGGTTGTAGCCCTCGTCCACCAGGATCTCCTTGGCCCGCTCGCTGACCTCCAGCCGGAGCCCGTGCTCCTCCAGTCGCTTGGCCACCCGCTGGAGCATGAGGTCCACGATGCGGCGCAGATTCTCCCGCGTCAGGCTGTGGAAGACGATGATCTCGTCAATGCGGTTCAGAAACTCAGGGCGGAAGGCCTTGCGGACCTCCTCCATGAGACGGTCCCGCATGGAGCGGTAGTCGCCCTCCTCGTCCTGCTGCACCTGAAAGCCGAGGCGCCCGCGCTTCTTGATCATCTCGGCGCCCACGTTGGAGGTCATGATGACCACCGTGTTGCGAAAGTCCACGCTGCGCCCCTTGGCCTCCGTCAGACGGCCCTCCTCCAGGATCTGCAGAAGGACGTTGAAGACCTCCGGGTGGGCCTTCTCGATCTCGTCCAGCAGCACCACCGAGTAAGGCCGCCGCCGCACGGCCTCGGTGAGCTGCCCCCCCTCCTCGTAGCCCACGTAGCCGGGCGGGGCGCCCACGAGGCGCGAGACGGTGTGCCGCTCCATGTACTCGGACATGTCTATGCTCACCATGGCGTCCTCGTCGCCGAAAAGGGCATCGGCCAGCGCCTTGGCCAGCTCCGTCTTGCCCACGCCCGTGGGGCCCAGGAAGACGAAGCTGCCGATGGGACGGCGCGGGTCCTTGAGCCCGGCCCGGGCGCGGCGGATGGCCTTGGCCACCGCCTCGACGGCCTCGTCCTGGCCCACCACGCGCTTGTGCAGCTCCTCCTCCAGTTGCAGGAGACGCTCCGATTCCTCCTGGGCCAGGCGCCGGGCCGGGATGCCCGTCCAGCTCGAAACGATTTCGGCGATGTCCTCGGCCGTGACGGTGAGCCGCTCCGTCATCTGGGCCTGCTGCCACTGCTCCTTGCGCCGCTCCAGGTCCTCCATCAGCCGCTGCTCCTGGTCGCGCAGGTTCGCCGCCTTTTCGAACTCCTGGCTCTGGACGGCCGCCTCCTTCTCCTTGCGGACCTCTTCCAGCCGGGCCTCGATCTCCTTCATCTCCGGGGGTGTGACGAAAGCCCGCAGGCGCACCCGCGAGGCCGCCTCGTCCATGAGGTCTATGGCCTTGTCGGGAAGGAAGCGGTCGCTCACGTAGCGGTCGGCCAGCCGTACCGCCGCCTCCAGGGCTTCGTCGGTGATGACGACCCGGTGGTGGGCCTCGTACCGATCGCGCAGGCCCCGCAGGATGGCCAGGGCCTCGTCGGCCGACGGCTCGTCCACCATCACCGGCTGGAAGCGGCGCTCCAGGGCCGCGTCCTTCTCCACGTACTTGCGGTACTCGTCCAGCGTGGTGGCGCCGATGCACTGGAGCTCGCCCCGCGCCAGGGCCGGCTTGAGGATGTTGGCGGCGTCAATGGCCCCCTCGGCCGCGCCCGCGCCGATGATGGTGTGGAGCTCATCTATGAAGAGAATGATGTTTCCCGCCCGGCGGATCTCGTCCATCACCTTCTTGAGCCGGTCCTCGAACTCGCCCCGGTACTTGGAACCGGCCACGAGGGCGCCCAGGTCAAGCGTCACCACCCGCCGGTCCTTGAGGATCTCGGGCACGGTGCCGTCGCCGATGCGCTGGGCCAGTCCCTCCACGATGGCCGTCTTGCCCACGCCCGGCTCCCCGATGAGGACCGGGTTGTTCTTGGTCCGGCGGCTCAGGATCTGGATGACCCGCTCGATCTCCCGCTCCCGTCCGATGACCGGGTCGAGCTTGCCCTCCTCGGCCAGGGCCGTCAGGTCGCGGCCGAAGTTGTCCAGTACCGGCGTGTTGGACCGGGTCCGCCGGTGGCGCACCGGCGCCGGCTGGGGAGCGGTCCCGCCCAAAAGGCGCATCACTTCCCGCCGCACCTTCTCCAGATCGGCCCCCATGTTCTCGAGGACGCGGGCGGCCACGCCCTCCCCCTCGCGGATGAGCCCGAGGAGGATGTGCTCGGTGCCCACGTAGTTGTGGCCCAGGTGCCGCGCCTCCTCGATGGCCAGCTCCATGACCACCTTCTTGGCGCGGGGAGTGTAGCCGATGTCGCCTCCCACCGGCCCGCTGCCGCGGCCGATGATCTTCTCCACCTCGTGCCGGACCTGGTCGAGGTCTATGCCGAGGTTTTGCAGGGCTTTGGCCGCGATGCCGGTCCCCTCGCGGATCAGGCCCAGGAGCAGGTGCTCCGTGCCGACGTAGTTGTAGCCGAGCCGCCGGGCCTCCTCCTGGGCCAGGAGGATCACCCGCTGCGCCCGCTCCGAGTAACGCCCGAACATGCTTCCGCCTCCTCTCGCGCCCCCGCGGGACTCTTATCGCGCGCGGGGCCCGCACCATCAACCTAGCACGCCCGGCCGGCGGGGACAAAGCGGCCGAGGTTGCCGCCGGGCAACCGGCACCCTCAGCCCGCCGAGGGATCACCGCCCTCGGCCAGCCGCCGCCTTATCATGTTCGCCCGGACCACGTCCCTCTCCTCCGGGCTCAGGACCCGTCCCTCGGCCACCTGCAACAGGGCCGGGCTCGCGGCCAGCCAGAGCTCCCCGCACACCCGCGCCTCCACGTGGGGGACGAGGCCCAGGTCCACTCCCAGTCGCAGGTCGCTCACCAGGGCCAGCGCCTCCCGGGAGGTCATCACCCGGGCGGTGGTCAGCACCCCGTACGCGCGCCAGACGCGGTCCTCGAGGCGCGAACCCGCCTCCCTGCGCAGCCTCTCGCGGGCGGCCCGCTCCCGGTCCACCACCTGCTGGCAGATGCCGTGCAGGCTCTGGAGCACTTCCTCCTCGGAAACCCCCAGGGTGACCTGGTTGGAGATCTGAAAGAGGTTGCCGTGCGCCTCGCTCCCTTCGCCGTACAGGCCTCGCACCGCCACCCCAACCTTGGCCAGGGCCTCGAAGAGGGAGCCCGCCTGCCGGGTCATCACCAAGGCGGGCAGGTGGAGCATGACCGAGGCCCGCAACCCCGTCCCGGTGTTGCTGGGACAGGCGGTGAGAAAACCCCACCGCGGTGAGAAAGCGTAGTCCAGGTGCTCGCCCAGGGCGTCGTCCAGAGCGGACACGGCCTGCCACGCCTCCTCCAGGTGCAGGCCGGGGGCCATGCCCTGCAGGCGCAGATGGTCCTCCTCCGGCACCATGGCCCCCAGCCCCTCGTCCGGCCGCAGGAGGAGAGCGCCCCTCCCCCCCGCCGCAAAGGCCGGGCTCACCAGGTGCTTTTCCTGCAAAGCCTGGCGTTGCAACGGGTTCAGGGATTCGAGCCGGTACACCTCCACCTCGCCCACGGCGCGGCGCACCACCGGCAAGGCTCCCTCCACCCGCGCGATGAGGCCCTCCATCTCCTCCCCGCCCATGCGGGGCGGAAAGGCCACGTCGGCCAGGTTCCGGGCCAGGCGCACGCGGGCCGACACGGCCACGTCGCCTCCGCCCGTGAGCCACCTGGTCCCCCGGTTCAGCAGCACCTCGCCGATGGACATCAGCCGCCCGCCTCCCCGCCCAGTTGCCGCACCAGGTCCTGCAACTTGTCCCGCAGCTCCGCCGCCCGCTCGTACTCCTCGGCCGCCACCGCCTCCTGCAAACGCTGCCGCAGCTCGCCGATCTGCTCCCGCAGCAGCCGCTGCCCCCCCTTGCCCCGGGCCACCTTGCCGGCATGGTGCGTCTGGCCGTGCAGCCGTCTGAGGATGGGCTCAAGTTGCGTCTCGAAAGCCTCGTAGCACCGGGCGCAACCGAGGAAGCCGGTGCGCGTGAACCGCTCGAAGGTGAGGCCGCAGCCCGGGCACCGCAGGCGCGGGCGCGCCTGCTTGCCGGCCACTTCCCCCTGCAACAACTGCCCCAGCAGGTGGTGGAAGGGAACGGCCCCCGGCGGCCCCGTCAGACCCTGCTCCCCGGCGCATTCGCCGCACAGGTGCAGGTCCGTCCGCTCACCGTTCACGATGCTGGTGAGGTGGACCGTGGCCGGCCGGCTCCCGCACCGCTCGCAGAGCACCCTAACCACCCTCCCCCGCCCGCGGCGCCTCCCCGCTTCCGCCCGGCGCGCCGCGGCGTCCGGGTTCCCCGAGCACGCACCGGAGGGCGGCCCGCAGAAGGCGCGCCCGCAACCGATCCCGCTCGGGAAGGGCCAGCGCCAGCACCTCGCGGTCCACGACGGCCCGCAGGAGGCGAACCTCCCGCCCGCCAAGCCAACCCTCCTGTCCCAGCCTGGCGAGGAGCACCTCCGCCTGGCGCTGGTCAATACTGTTACCGATTTGCCTCTCCACCCATTCCAGCAACTGCGGCAGCGAGCGCCACCGCAGCCGCACGATACGGATGAAACCGGCGCCGCCCCGACGGCTCTCCACCACGTAACCGGCGGCCGGCCGGAAACGGGTGGCGAGAACGTAGGTCACCTGGGACGGAGAGCAGCCGAAGCGGGCCGAAAGCTCGCTCCGCTGCACCTCGAGAACGTCGCTATCACCCATCTGCTCCAACAGATGGAAGGCGATGGCGTCGGCCAGGGACTGCAAGGACCATCACCAGCCCGGTCGGATCTTTGACTATCTTTGACCTTTGCGCACCCATTATACGCACCAGGGTATAGAGGTGCAAAACCGCGGCCCGGCTTCCTCCGGCCCCGCTGGCCCCGCACCGCCCCCGCCGCGGCGCTATTCGTTTTGGGCCAGGGCGCGCCGGCGCTCGGGGCGTCCGTGGTCGGCGACGCCCCACGTGAAACTCTGCTTGGCCACGCGCAGGATGAGGGAAGTGGAGATATCGCGGATCCCCTCGATCTTGGCCAGCCTCTCCACCAGGAAACGGGACAGGTCCTGGTTGGAAGCGAAGTAACCCTCGCAGACCAGATCATATTGCCCGGTGCAGAGGGCCACGTACCTGATCTCCGGCAGCTCCACCACCCGGGCGATGACCTCGTCCAGGGCGGCCGGCTCCACCTTGAGACTGATGACGGCGGGGCTCTCGAAGCCGACGGCGAAAGGATCGGCCACGGCGGCGATGCGGATGATGCCCTCCCCCAACAGCCGGTTGAACTTGCGCCGGATGGTCCCCTCCGTAACTCCCACCGCCTTGGCCAGGTCCACGAAGGACATGCGGCCATCCTGCTGCAAAAGCTGTATGATCTCGCGCTCCGTCCTGTCCAGGTCCACCACGTTGCTTCCCCCCTCGCTGGATTCCAGGTTATTGGCTATTCGCCGTCCATGGCCATTTTCCTTCTTTCCCTCTCTCAATTTTGAATGACTTCACGCACGACGGGTGGCGGGAACGCCTGTTCAGCGCCTATGCTCCAGGCGGAGACCAGCCCGGCCGCCACCGCCTCCACCGTGGCCCGATCCCGCCCGTGCACGCGGGCCAGGGCCTGCCCGGCCTCGACCCGCTCCCCGACGGAGGCCGCCACCACCACGCCGGCGGCGGGGTCCACAGGCTCGCCCTTCACCCGCCGGCCCGCGCCCAGCGCCGCCGCGGCCCGCCCCACCGCCAGGGCGTCCACGCCGCTCACCCGGCCCGGGCGCGGGGCGGGCACCTCCGCCACGCAGGGCGCCCTCGGCAAGAGGTCCGGATCCTCCACCACGCGCGGGTTCCCCCCCTGCGCGGCCACCAGCCGGGCGAAACGCTCCGCCGCCTCCCCCGACGCCAGAGCCCGCTCCAGGACCCGCCGCGCCTCCCTCGCGTCCCGCGCCTGGCCCGCCATCACCAGGAGGAGAGTACCGAGAGTGAGGCAGAGTTCCACCAGGTCGGGCGGACCCTCGCCCAGCAGAGTGGCGATGGCCTCCCGCACCTCCAGGGCGTTGCCCACGGCGCGGCCCAGGGGGCGGTCCATGTCGGAGAGGACGGCCGCGACCCGCAACCCGGCGGCCCGCCCCAGGCCCAGCATGGCGCGGGCCAGCTCCCGCGCCCCGGCCTCCTCCCGCATAAAGGCACCCCGGCCCACCTTGACGTCCAGGGCCACCACACCCGCCCCGCCCGCGATCTTCTTGGACATGACGCTGGCGGCGATGAGCGGGACGGAGTCCACGGTGGCCGTCACGTCGCGCAGGGCGTAAAGGAGGCCGTCGGCGGGGACCAGGTCGGCCGTCTGGCCGGCGATGGCCACCCCCACCTCCCGCACCTGGGCCACGAACCGCTCCGGATCCAGGTCCACGCGCAGACCGGGGATGGACTCCAGCTTGTCCAGGGTCCCGCCCGTGTGACCGAGCCCCCGCCCCGACAGCTTGGCCACCGGCAGCCCGCAGGCCGCGAGGAGCGGCGCCAGCACCAGGGTGGTCTTGTCCCCCACGCCCCCCGTCGAATGCTTGTCCGCCACCGTCCGCCCGACGGGGCTCAGGTCGAGCCTCCGCCCCGATGCCACGAGGGCCTTCGTGAGCCAGGCCGTCTCCTCGGCATCCAAACCGCGAAAATAGACGGCCATGAGCAGGGCGCTCATCTGGTAGTCGGGGATCCGTCCCGCCGTGAAGCCGTTGACGAGGGCGGCGATCTCCGCCCGCGCGAGGCGCCCGCCGTCCCGTTTCTTCCTTATCAGCTCGGGCACGGAGAGCCCGGCGGCGCCGGCAGCCAAAGTCTCCTACCCCCCGGTCGGCGCCGACCCAGGGCGGCGGGCGGGGGTGGGACCGTAACGGTCCCGATCCAGGGAAGCATGCAGGTCGCGGTCCCGGAGCAGGAAGGGGCGCGGCAAGAGATCCCACAGGGACAGGATCTCCACCTGCCCGTCGGGATCGCCCAGCACCACGCCGAACCCCGCCGCGGTCTCCGCCCCGGCCGGCTCCGCGCCGCCACCGTCCGCGGAGCCGCCAACCGCAGGAGGGAAAGGCGCGAATTCGGCCAGGACCTGCCGGCAGGCGCCGCAGGGCACCATGACACCGGCCCGGGACCAGACGGCGGCCCCCGCCAGGCGCCGCGCCCCGCCGGCCACGGCCGCCGCCACGGCGGCCCGCTCGGCGCAAAGGCTGAGGCCGTACGAGGCGTTCTCCACGTTGCAACCGATGAAGACCCGGCCGTCGTGAGCCAGCACCGCCGCGCCCACGGCCAGACCCGAGTAAGGGCAGTGGGCCTCGGCCGCCGCCGCCCGGGCCGCCCGCAGCAAGCCGCGGGCCACGGCCTCGTCCATCGTTCAGCGGGCGGCGGCGGCCGCCCCGCCGGACCGCGCCCGCTCCGCTATGAGAGCCATCGCCCGCTGAAAGACCCGGTCCCCGCCGTCCTTCCGCCGCGCCTCCACCCGCCGCTGCACCGCCTTCTCCACGGCGGCCAGGGTGCGGGCACCGGCGCCGCGCTCGCGGATTCCCTGCGCGCGCTGGAAGGCCGCGACCGCCCGGCCCGTCCGCGGCCCGTACACGCCGTCCGCGGGCCCGGGATCAAAACCCAGGTACCCGAGCCGCTGCTGGAGACCCAGCACATCCAGCCCCACGAGACCGGGGCGCAGCGCCCGCTTACCCAGGGCGGCAAAGGGCGGCGGCTGGTAGTGGGGATCGGCCTCCTCCACCGCCACGTCGGGTGTGAGCCCCTTGCCGTCTATGAGCCGGCCGGCGGGCGTCAGGTAGCGGGCCACGGTGAGGCGGATGGCGCCCCCGTTGGGCAGGGGGATCAAGTCCTGGACCGAGGCCTTGCCGAAGGTCCTGGTGCCCACCAGCACTCCCGCCCCCGTGTCCTGGACAGCGCCCGCCACCACCTCTGCCGCGCTGGCGCTGCCGCCGTTGACGAGGACCACGAGGAGGGGACCGGGCGCGTGCCCCGTGGCCGGCACCACCGTCTTGCCGCCGCGGCTGTCCACCACCTGGACCAGGTTGCCCCGCGGCACCAGCGCGTCCGCCAGCGTCACGGCCTCCTCCAGCAGACCGCCGGGATTGTTGCGCAGGTCCAGGATCACACCCCGCACGCGCATGGCCGCGTAGCGCCTATAGATGTAGGTGACCTGGTCGGCCACGCCGGCCGTGAACTCGGTCACCTTGATGTAACCGACGCGCGCCTCGTCCAGGTAGCGGGTGTCCACCGCCGGCACCTCGATGACCGCCCGCGTCAGCTCCTTCTCAAAGGTGCGCCCCTGCCGCCGCAACCTGAGGCGCACCCTGGTCCCCGGCTCACCCCGGATGCGGCGGACGGCCTCATTGACGTCCAGGCCCTCGATGCTCCTGCCGTCCACGGCCAGCACCTGGTCGCCGGGCGCAAACCCCTCCTGCTCGGCGGGAGTGCCGGGCAGCACGCTGACGACGGTAACCAGGCCTTCCCGGCTCTCCACCACCACCCCGATCCCGCCGAAGAAGCCCCTGATCTCCTGGCTGAAGTCCCGGTACTCCTCGGGGCTCAGATAATAGGAGTAGGGATCCCCCAGGGCCTCCAGCATGCCCTTGACGGCGGCCCTGATGAGCTCCTCCCGGTTGGGCGCGTCGGGGTGGACACTCCGGATGAGCTCCAGGATCTCCGGCAGGGGGTGCAGGGAATCCCCCCCGTCCCCCTGGACCGCCGCCGCTTCGCCGCCCAGGGGACCCTCCTGGGCGAGAACCCCGCGGGCCGGCGCCCCCGTCGCCCAGCCCAGGAACAGCACCCACGCCAGGAGCAGGGATGCCGCGCGGCGGATCACTGGCCGGCACTTCCCAGCACCACGACGATCTCCGCCACGAAGGGTTCGCCGGGCGTATCCCGCCCCACCGCCAGCGCCACGTCGCCCGCGCGCAGGGCCGTCACCCGCTCCTGCAACCGCCCGTCCCGGTAAACGAGGAACCCCGTGGCCGGCCGGAGCTGACGCAGGCTGCCGTCCGCCAGCTCCAGGACAACCCGGTTCTCCCGCGCGTCCACGAACCGCACCGTGCCCCGCACATCATCCCGCAGCCCGCCCTCGGTGGCGCGGACGGCGACCACCTCGCCGCCGGCCGTCACGGCCAGCTCCACCCTCATCCCCGGCTTGAGGCTGAAGAGGGAAACCTGCGCCCCGCCCACCCGCACGTCCACGTCCCGGCTCACGCGGTAGACGGCCTCCTGCCCCGTGAGGAGCCGCACCGTCAAGGTGGCGGGCTGGGCGATGGTGATGCTCACCAGGGTCCCGCCGATCCCCGCCGTCCGCAGAGCGGCCCGCAGGGCCACCACCGTGTCGCCCTCCAGGTCGGCCTCCACCGCGTCCCCGGCCCGCAGGGCGGTGACACCCACCTCCAGACCCTCCCGTCGCAGGCGGGCCGTGGGCGCCAGGGCGTAAGCGGCCTCGAACCGCTTCTCGTCCTGGGCCGCCCAGCGCGTTCCCTCGCTCAGGTCGAGGACCAGCACCGTCGGGTCACCGTACCGCACTTCCTTGAGAATCCCCGTCACCGTCCTCTTCTCCGCCTCGGCGCGGCCGCGCACCACGGCCCCGTCCCGCAGCGTCAGGGTGAGCACGTCCTTGACCGCCAGGGCCGCCGCCGTCACCAGCTCGCCGTTGCGGGTGAGCGCCAGCCCCGCCGGCAGCTCGTAGGTCCGCTCCTCCTCGCCGCTCCCGCCCCGGACCGCCAGGACCACCGTGGCCGCGCCCCGCGCCAGCAGCACCACCGAGCGGACGCTGCCCCGCACCTCCTCCGTCCGGCTCTCGGCCCGGACCGCCAGGGCGCTCCGCCCCTGGGCCAGCACCCTGACCCCCTGGCCCTGGCGCAGGGCGGACCAGCCCGCCGGCAAACCGTTCAGCAGGATGGCCGCGTCCGCGGCCAGGCGCACCTCGCTCTCCTCCGCCGCCGTGCGCACCCGCAGCACCCGCTCCTCCCCGCTCCGCAGGAGGGCCGTCACCTGCCCCTCCAGCTCCCGCACCTGGCTGCGCGCCTCCAGGTAGACGACGCCGCCCGTCTCGTCCCGCACCGCCTCCACCCGGTCGCCGGGGGCCAGGATGGACACCCCCACCTCCGGCCGCACATAGGCTCCATCGAAGAAGACGAACGCTCCCGTCCCGACGGGCAGCACCCGCTCCCCGCCCGCGCCGGCCAGCGTCACCTCGCCCGCGCCAACGGCCGTCACCGTCCCCGTCACGTCCCGGGCGTCCAGGCCGTTGTCCAGGAGCCGGTCCACCCGCGTCAAAAGGACGGCCAGCTCCGCCCGGGTGACGGTGTCAAAGGGGCGGAACCTTCGCCCGTCGCCCACCATGAGCCCCGTGTCGGCCGCCACCGCCACATAGCCCCGCCACTCCGGCCCCACCAACTGCAGATCGGCGAAGGGCGCCGCCGTGGCCCGCCGGGCCTCGGCCTCCAGCCCCAGGGCGCGGACGAGCCAGCCCGCCACCTGCATCCGCTGCGCCCCATCCTGCCCGCGAAAGGCGGCGCGCTCCGCGGCCGTGACGATGCCCCGCTCGCCCGCCACGGCCAGGTGCCCGCGGGCCCACGCCGGCGCGCTGGCGACCCCGCCCGACTCCCCCGACTCGGCCCGCGCCCGCGCCTCGTCCTCCAGGCCCAGCGACCGCACCACCATGACCACGGCCTCGTAGCGTGTGACCGGCCGGCCCGGCTCGAAGTAATCACCGTCGGCCCGCCTCACCCCTTGCACCACGCCCTTGGCGGCCATGCGGGCGATGGCCTGGCCCGCCCAGTGCCCCTCCACGTCGCGGAAACCGGCCGCCCGGGCGACGGCCGGCGCCCCCAACCCAGGCCGGCCACCGACGCCGCCCGGCGCACCGGGGATGCCCAGGGCACCCAGTCCGCTCAGAACCAGCGCCAGCAGGAGCGACCTCGCCACGCGCGCTCCCCGCGGAAGCCCCCGCGCCGGCGGGCCGGCCCGCTCTCCGCAACCCCGAGCCATCACCGCCACCAACGATTCACCCTGTCGGCAAGATTAGACGGCTGAGGCCGGTTTCCCTGCCTGACACGGCGAAGGCCGCCGGTGGAATCACGACCCACCCGGCGGCCTCGCCCTCTGCCGGTCCAAAGCCGGCGCGGCTCAATCGTCCTCTTCGTTGTCGTGCTTCCTCTTTTTCTTGTCCTTTCCCTCGCCCAGACCGTCCGACCGGCCCTGTCCATCCCACCAGGCCTGGATGCCGTCGTCCCTACCGTCCCGCAGCGAGCCTCCCCGCCCGCCCTTCACCTCGATCTTGACCACCACGTCGCCGCGCACCTTCATCTCCACCACGTCGCCCGGCTGCACGTCCGCCAGGGTGCCAAAACCCCACCCGTCCAGCTCGATGGTGGCCCACTCGGCCACCTGGTACGTCTCCTCGCCGAAACGCCGGTCATCCACCGTGATGCTCAGGGCCTGGGGATCCACCGCCGTCACGGTGCCCTTCACCTCCTGCTTGGCGAAGGGATCGGGCCGCTTCCGCACCGGGGCCGCGGCCGTCCGCGCGTCCACCAGCACCGCCTCGCCACGGGCGTTCAGGTACAGCCGCACCTGCATGCCCGGCTGGACGTCAGCCTGGGTGGCGGGCTGATTGTCCACGTAGATCAGGGCCCCCGCCGCCAGGGCGTAGGTGGTCCGCAGGCCGCCGGCGGAGCTTACCGTCAGGGAACCCTGCCCCGTCGCGTAGACCACCCCCGTCACCACGAAGGGCTGCGGCTGCGGGTTCTGCTGCCCCTGCATCACGTCCAGCATCTTGGCCATCTCGGCCCGCGTCACCGGCTGGTGGGGGCGGAAGGTGCCGTTGGGGAAGCCGGCCACCAGCCCCGCGTCCATGGCCACCGCCACGTAGCCGCGCAGCTCCGCCGGGATGGCCGCCTCATCCTTGAAACCCAGCTGCTCGCCCGCCCGTTGGCGCGCCTGCGCATCCAGTCCCATGGCCTTGACCAACACCGTCACCGTCCAGAGGCGGCTTGCCGCCCGGTGCGGCTGGAGAACGCCCCCGGCCTGGATGAGGCCCTTGTCCAAGGCCGCCCGCACGCAGGGCACCGCCCAGGGCCCCACGGCGGCCGCGTCGGTGAAGCCGAGAGCGTACACGTCGCCGTACACGCTGCCGTACACCGAACCCGCAACGCTCCCGCCCGTGCTACCGTACACGCTGCCGCCCACGCTGCCCCCCGCGGCGCCGCCGGTCGTCCCCGTGAGGGCTCGCGTCACCATGCACAGAGCCTCCTGGCGGCTGACCGGCCTGTTGGGGGCAAAGAAGCCGCCGGGATACCCGCGGATCACCCCCGTCACCTGCGCCGTGGTTACGAACTTGCTCGCCCAAGGCGCCTCGTCCAGGTCGCGGAGCCGCTCCCCCAGCTCGAACCCCGCCCGGCCGTGCCCTCTCTCCCCCTTGTCCTCGTCGGCCAGCGCCGCAGCCCCCGAGGCCAAGGCCATGGCCGCCGCCAGCGCCAGCGCCACCCAACCCCTGCGTCTGCCCGCGCCTCTCATCGCGCATCCCTCCTCCGATCCGGTGGGAGTATGGTGCTCTGTTACACCTTTTCGGAGAAAGGGACACCTTTTTGGGGGGCTCCTGCCGGCTGCTTGGACACTCGTCGCACGAAGCCATCGACTGGAATCCCGGCGCGGAATTCCGGCACTCTCAACCACGGTTGTGGGCGACAAAATCGAGGGGTGTCACCGCCGTTACCCGCAGGACGGCCCCCCGCATGAAGATGCCGGGCCCCTCGTGGCGGATGCCCTCCACCTGCACGGCGGCACCCACGCTGGCCGCCAGGCGGCGCGCCACCCCCTCGTCGGCGGGGATGAGGACATACCGGGCCACCGGGCCGGCACCCTTCTCCGACCACGGCTCAACCTCGAAGTGGGGGGTCTCCACCTCCACCACCCGCAGCCGTCCCGTCACCGTCACCACGGGGCCCTCGCTCCCTCCAACGCCGCTCACCATGAGGACATTATGCCAGGCCCCGCCCCGGCGTGCCGCGCCGGAGACCCGCCAGCCCCTCCCGCGGCTCCCGCGGCTGCACCGGGGTGCCGCCCGCCCCCCGCGGCTGCGCCGGGGACCTGGAGTTCGCCGCCCGGCTGTGCTAACCTGGGCGGCGGCAGGCCGGCCGAGACCGGACGGCCGCAAGCCCCCGGCCCCGGCCGGCCGGAGGTTCCGGGAGGGAGAGGAGGAGATCCCATGGTCCGCACCCCCTCCACCATGGTGCCGCTGGGCACCCCGGCACCCGCCTTTTCGCTGCCCGAGCCGGCCACAGGGCGCACCGTGTCGCTGGAGGACTTCCGCGACGCGCCCGCCCTCCTCGTGGTCTTCCTCTGCAACCATTGTCCCTACGTCAAGCACATCCGGCACGCCCTGGCGGGCTTCGCCCGGGATTACCAGGCCAAGGGCCTGGCCCTCGTGGGAATCAACAGCAACGATGCCGCCGGCTACCCCGACGACGCCCCGGACAAGATGGCCGAGGAGGTGCGCCAGGTCGGTTACACCTTCCCCTACCTCTACGACGAGAGCCAGGAGGTGGCCAGGGCCTACCGCGCCGCCTGCACGCCCGACTTCTTCCTCTACGACCGGGAGCGGCGGCTGGTCTACCGGGGGCAATTCGACGACAGCCGCCCGGGGAACGGCATCCCCGTGACCGGCCGCGACCTCCGCGCCGCCGCCGACGCCGTGCTGGCCGGCCGTCCCGCGCCCGCCGAGCAAAAGCCCAGTCTTGGCTGCAACATCAAGTGGAAACCTGGCAACGAGCCCGACTACTTCACCGCCTGAGCAAGCCGCGGCCGCCACAAGCCAGCGGGGACGCGCTCGGGACATCCCGCAGAGCACCTCGCTCCGGGCGGCACCGCTTCCGACCGTCGCCCCACACACCACATATTTCTCCGCGCCATTGCACCGCATTACGGTTACCGGAATCCGGTGCAATGACAAACAAAAACGAGAACCTCTTCCCCGGAGGCAGGATCACGGCAGGACGTAGCGCGTGTAGCGGCCCCGTCCTTCACGGCGGAGCAGCCCCTGGCGGCAGAGATCGGCGAGAAGCCGGCTGGCCTGGTGGAAGTTAAGTCCGCAGAGATCGCGGCACTTCTCGTTGGTGATGGAGCCCCAGGCGCGAACGTACTCGAGCACCATCTCCCGCCACTTGACGGCACCGAGCCCCCGGTCCCGCACGTAGGCGGCTTCCTCTCCCGCCAGGTGCGCGAGGCGAGCCGGCAGTAAGTAGGTGGTGCCGGCACCGGTACCCCGGCGCTCCACCAGTCCCAGCCGGTCCATTTCGGCCAGGATCTCGCTCGCTTCCCTCTCGCTCCGCTGACAGATGGCGGCGGCCGTGGCGCGATCGAGGCGGCGGTGGCGCTTCAGATAAGAAAGAATGATGAGCTGGTCCAAGGTGAGGGGGCGGCCGCGGGCGGAAGCCTCGGTGGCAAACAGGGCGAAATTTCGGTCGAAAACCCCGTCGCGCAGGATCAGGAGCACGGCATCTCCCCGCTCCACGTATTCGGGGGGTTCTTTCCCGCTGCTCAAAAGAGCCCGGTACATCCGGTCCACGCCGATCCCGGCCTGCTCCACGTACCCTAGCCGCTGCAGCAGGCGGGCCAGGACGGGGTTGCGGTGCTTGGGCCGGTGATGGAGGATGGTTTCCGGCGTGATGCCCGCGGGAAACCCGCCGGGGCTCTCGATCTCCAGCCTGTCGGGCCGGTGTCTGACGTAGACGGGGTCCGGCTGCGTGTAGTCACGGTGGCAGAGGGCGTTGAGAATCCCCTCCCGATAGGCTTCGACCGGAAAATCGGAGATTTCCAGGCGCATCAACCCCACCGGCAGGGTGAAGAGGCGGTTGCGAGCCTCGATCAGCTCCCCCAGCCGGTCCAAGGTGGTGACCAGCGGCCTCTCCAGATCCTCGCGCACCTCGTAGTTGATCTCGTCGGCGCCGGAGTAAAGGTAGGTCACCCGAGCTCCGGGGACAAAGGACCGGAGCGCGGCCGCCCGGCCGGCTGCCAGAATGCCAGCCACTGTCGGCCGCAACCTGCCTCCCTCCCGCCGGACCATCTCCAAAGCGGCCAGAAAATCGCCGTCGCTCAGGGAAACGAGCTCGGAGCGCGGGTTGCGCTCCACCACCAGCCGGCGCAAGCGCTGGACCTCCGGCGGGTCCAGGTCGTCGAGATCGGCTCCGGACACCACCAAGGAGGTGTAGTCGAGCTGCCCTTTCTGCACCAGCACCGCCGGAATCTCGTAAGGGGACACCGGCTGACAGGCACGCCCCACCCGGCGCAGATACTTCCCCGCCGTGGTCGCGTGGAGGACCGGGCTCCGGGGAACGGTTACCACCAGCACCGACCCCTCCGGCAGCCGAACCACCTCCACCTCCACCACCAGGGGCGGCGCGACGCCGTTGAAGATGGCTCGCTTTAGCTCTTCCGCGTCAAAGTCGCGGCAGCCCAGGATCTCCCCCTTATCCCCCACCCCGAGGAGGATCTTCCCGCCCCGGGCGTTGGCCAGACAAACGACCGTCTCGGCCAGATCCTTGGCGGAGGGGATCCCCCGCTTGAACTCCACCGTCTCGCCTTCCCCGTCCTCAATCAAACGCCGCAGGTCCTTGTCATCCATCGCGCTATCTCCAATATCATATGTTATATTGTGATGGCTGAATTCAATGCAACACATAACATTGGACCAGTAACCCCGCAAGGCGCAGCGCCGAAGGGCATCGCTTTTCTCATCTCACGCCAACAGGGCGGTGCCGGCGCGATCTTCTGATCCACCTAGCCGTCACCCCATCCCGCACTACCGACGGAAAGGGTTTCACCTGGTGCGGAGGTAGTCCGCAAACTCCTCCAGCACCGGCAGGTAAAAGCGGATGAGACGCTGCACCTTGGCCGGAGGCAGGACCACCGCCTCGTGGGCCACCCAGTTGCGAAACCGGGCCAGGCCCGCATACACCCGCCTCCTCGCGGCCGCCAAAACGCCGGCCTGCACCAGGAGATCAAAGGCGCCAGCGAAGCTCCGCGGCCGCGCCCGCACCCCCGCCCGCCCCGCCAGCCACTTGGTGGCGTCAATGGCCGCGGCCATGGCCAGAAAGAGGCGATGCTCCGCGGTCTCTGCCCGCCAGGGCTCGGTCAGGAACACCTCCACCGGTACGGCAGCGTGCACTCGCAGCGCCGCCAGGTGCTCCTCGAGGCGCGCAAGAAGCGGCCGGGCGCGGGCGTCATACCGGACCCTGTCCTCGCGGGCGGCGAGAGCCCGATATCGTCGCCAGCCGGCAAGAAAAATGGCCAGGTCCTCCCGCGAGGTGCCATCCTCCACGTGGGGATGCAGTGCAGGCCGCACGGCGCCCACCGGAATCACTCTCCTTCGCACCGCCCCGCAGACGGCGCAGACGCCGCAGACGGCGTCCCGGGATGCTCGCGTTTCAACGCGGCAGCCGGGCTAATCCCAACAGCAGCAGGACCAATGGCAACGGCAACGGACCCATCCCGAGACGGCAGCGGGTCGCTTCCATATCATGCCACAAACCGCCCGGGGAGACAATACCCGCACCGGCCGCGCTGCCCACGGCGCCGCGCATCCCAATCCCCCGCGTCGGCCACGATGCAGCCTAGTGCAGGACGTAGCGCGGGTAGCGGCCCCGTCCTTCGCCGGCGGAGGAGCCCCTGGCGGCAGAGATCGGCCAGGAGCCGAGCCGCACCTCGCCCGGGATTAACCGGACGGAGGCGCCGGTCTTATGCGCACCCGCGCCGCCGGCTTCCCGCTTCCTCCGGGACCGCCAGCCTCCTGTCTGGTCTTACATCCCGTCCACGGGCGTTTTGCGTCTCCGGTCCACTCCTCCCGGCGACGGCAGCCACAGCGGTCTTGTGGCGCGGGCGTCATACCGGACCGTGGGTGAACCGGCTGAGGGTGGCGGACACACACTGGACCGAAGGCAGAGGAGACGTCAGAGCGACTCCATGGCTTCCAGCACTCGGCGCGCCAGCCGCTCGAAGTCCTCATAACAGATCTGGACGAGCCGGGCATGGCCGCCTATTGCTCCATCCGCCGCCCGGAGATCGAACATGGGCTTGCGGGCGTCATGCGCCATGGGCATGAGGCTGCGATAGTTTCGCAGCGTCGCCAGGCAGTGGGGGTCGTCTTCGGTCCTCAGCTCCTCGGGGACGCTCTCGCCGAGTATCTCCTCGGCATACACCGTAGGGATGCGGGCCAGCCACTTTTTGAAGGCCTTGACGGGCCGGTCCAGGCGCACCTCGTGCTGAAGCACAACGTAGCCGATGGGCCGCATGGTGCCTTCGGGCAAGGGGATACCGGGAGGCGCCACCTCCCTCATCCGCTGCCAGTCGCGGCGCCAATCCCGCAGCGTGGGGCCGAGGTTCCGGAGTCCCTGCAGGGAGAACAAATCGGCTGCCAGGGGGATGAGGATTCCGTCGGCCGCCAGAAGGGCGCTCCGGTTTATCGCCCCCAGGTTCGGCCCCACGTCAATCAACCCGAGCTCCGCCCCCACCTGCTGGCCGGCCACCTGCATGATCCGGTAGAAGGCCGAGGTAACGCGCAGGGCAGCCGCGTCCCGGTTGTGTCCAAGGGGCCAGCTCTGGGAAAGCTTATCCTCGAAGCGGCTAAGGCCCAGATGTCCGGGAAGCAGCCAGAGGCGCTCCGCCACCTCCACGAGCCTGCGCTCCGCCACGTCGCCCGTTCCTTCGAGGATCGGGTGCACACAGCCGAGAACGGTGGCACCGCCGTCCGGAGGAGTCCACAGCTCCTCGAGTTCCTCCTCGTCGAGAAACGCGCTGGTCAGGTTCGCCTGGGGATCTAGATCGAAGGCTGTCGTCTGAACACCCAAGCGGGCGAACATGTGGGCCAGGTGGTAGGCCAGTGTGGTCTTACCCACCCCTCCTTTGTTGTTGAAGAGAGCCAGGGTCTTCACGCCGGCTTCCTCCTCCACACGCTGACGAGCACGTGGTTGGCCTCGAAGCAGAATTCCGGCTCCGGGTTGCCGTTCTTTCTGAGCGCCCGATACACTCGCGGGATCCCGACGCCGAAGCGCTCCACGTAACCGAGCACCTTCATGGCCTCGGCGATGGTCGGGTTGCGGTAGTCGGTGGTGCGCCGGAAGTTCTCCGGCGTCACCTGGCCGAAGAGGCCGCCGGGACTCAGGATCTCAACCCGGTCGGTGAACCAGGAAACCCGGATGGGGGCGAAAGTATTCTCGTACGTCCGATGGATGATGGCGTTAAAAAGCAGCTCCCGCAGCGCAGCAAGCGGATAGTCGAGCGTGTCTTCCCGGCGCACACCCCGTCCCTCCGGTTCCACCGCCTGAGCGATGTGCACTGTCAGGAGGTCCTCCGCCCGCTTGGCTTGCTGGTAGAGCGTCCCGTCCAGGCGCTTTTGGTCCACGATAGGATCGGCCATCTCCGCACCCGCAAAACGGGCAAACTGGATGTAGGCACCCGGCAGCCAGGCCTGGGGGTCAATCCCTATCATTAGCAGACCTGCCACGGTGGGGGTGGTGCGGTCCGGGGAGAGGAAGCGACAGGAGAGCAACTGGTCTTCCAGGGACCGCTCGTTTTCCGCCAGTACCTCCCGCCCCACGGCGACAGGCAGATAAGTGCTCCGGAAAAAGTGAAGATCCAGGTCCTGCATCGTCGCGTCGGGGACGGGTCGCAGATCGAAGGGCCGGTTGCGGAAGCGGCTTCTTTCCACCAGCGTCCGCTCCTCCTCGGGGGTGGCTCTTCTCGTGGTGGAACCGACCCGCACCCAAACCCTACCCTCCACGCGCACGGGCGGCGAGTCGGAGGGACGGACACGGATGACGGCCAAAGTCACGCCCCGGTGGGTGGCCAGACCCACACTCGTGATAGGTGGAGGGAGAATCCTGCCGTCGGTGCGGAATTCACTCAGCCGTGCAAGGAGCCGGTCATCCACGACGATGCCGCTCGGCTCCCAGGTGGCGTCGTCTATGCCTATAACCACGAATCCAGGCTGACCCGTGTCCCCGAGGTCGTTGGCGAAGGCACAGATGGTGCGACGGATTTCCTCCTCAACACCCGCGAGCTGCCGCTTGCACTCGAGGCGTTCTGATTCGACGCCGGCCGCTAAAAGATCAGCGAGATCCTGATCCACGGAGCCGTCACCCCATATCGTATTCCGACCGAAAGGGTATCACTTTGTGCGGAGGAGGTCTGCAAACTCCTCCAGCACCGGCAGGTAAAAGCGGATGAGACGCTGCACCTTGGCCGGAGGTAGGACCACCGCCTCGTGGGCCATCCAGTTGCGAAACCGGGCCAGGCCCGCGTACACCCGCCGCCTCGCGGCAGGCAGGGCACCGGCCCGCACCAGGAGCTCAAAGGCGTCGGCGAAGCTCCGCGGCCGGCCCCGCACCCCCGCCCGCCCCGCCAGCCATTTGGTGGCGTCAATGGCCGCAGCCATGGCCATAAAGAGGCGGAGTTGCGCGGCCGCCGCATTGCGATCGTCTGCCAGAAACTCCGCGGGTGCCATGGCCGCGTACAGCCGCAGCGCCGCCAGGTGCTCCTCGAGGCGGGCGAGGAGCGGCCGGGCGCGGACGTCATAACGGACCCTGTCCTCGCGGGCGGCGAGAGCCCGATACCGCCGCCATCCCGTTAGATAAATGGCCAGATCCTCCCGCGAGGTGCCATCCTCCACGTGGGGGTGCACCGCAGGCCGCACGGCGCTCACCGGCACCACTCTCCTTCGCATCGCCCCGCAGACGGCGCTGACACCGCAGACGGCGCCCCGGGAGACTCGCGTTTCACCGCGGCAGCCGGGCTAATCGCAACGGCAGCAGGGCCAATGCCAACGGCCACGGGCCCACCCCGAGACGGCAGCGGGGCGGCTTCCATATCATGCCACAAACCGGCCGAGGAAACAATACCCGCGCCGGCCCGCGCTGCCCATGACGCCGGGCTTCTCGCTACCAGCGTTCGGCTGGCCCAGGCGAAGCTCCGCCTGGTCCGGGACGATTAAGGGGTAGCGCAGCCGGACTTACAGGATCCTCGCAGACCTGCTGGAGGCTACCGTTGCCTTAAGGGCCTCTGTTTGATATATTACTTTGCTGAGCCTTGACTATATACAGGTGAGCGGTGATGGGTAAGCAGTTGCTCGTGCGCTTGCCGGACGATGTTCGGTCCGACCTCGAAAAAACGGTTCCCGCAAGGGGATGGACGGCCTTCATCGTTGAGGCGGTGCGCGAAAAGCTGCAGCGGGTGCGGGCCCAGCGGGCATTGGAGCGCGTCACGGGCCTGCTCAAGCCTGAGGATTACCCTGAATTCAGCTCCTCCGAAAGCATTGCGGCGTGGGTTGACCGGCTGAGGGTGGCGGACACACGCTGGACCGAGGGCAGAGGAGACAATCGTTGAAAGGCTTCCTTTTGGACACCACCGAGATCATTGACATCCTGCGCGGCGAACGGTCAACCGTAGCGAGAGTCAGGGAATGGCTTGACCGGGGGTTCGAGGTCGGCATCTGCAGCATCGTGGTGACCGAGACCCTGGCGGGCGTCAAACCGGAGGATCGGGCCCCGGTCAGGGAATTTCTCCAAACCCTGCGTTTCCACCCCGTTACGATGGAGATAGCAGCCCGGGCAGGGGAATACCTTTATGATTACGCCCGCAAGGGCATCACCCTGAGCCTCTCCGACGCCACGATCGCGGCCGTCGCCGTAACCAACAACCTCATCCTGGTCACCAAGAACCGGAAACACTATCCCATGCCCGAAATTCTCCTCTTTCCCCCGAAGGACCCATCAAGTTACTAGAAGATCAACCCGCGCCGGTATGCCCGCCACCGCCGGCCTGAACCGTCTCCTTCGCCACAAAGGCAGCCCGGCAGGGTTGCCAGGCAGTGGGGGTCGTCTTCGGTCCTCCGCTCCTCGGGGACGCTCTCGCCGAGTATCTCCTCAGCGTACACCGCCGGGATGCGGGCCAACCACTTTTTGAAGGCCTTGACGGGCCGGTCCAGGCGCACCTCGTGCTGAAGCACCACGTAGCCGATGGGCCGCATGGTGCATTCGGGCAGGGGGATACCGGGAGGCGCCACCTCCCTCATCCGCTGCCAGTCGCGGCGCCAATCCCGCAGCCTGGGGCCGAGGTTTCGGAGTCCCTGCAGGGAGAACAAATCGGCCGCCAGGGGGATGAGGATTCCGTCGGCCGCCAGAAGGGCGCTCCGGTTTATCGCCCCCAGGTTCGGCCCTACGTCAATCAAACCCGAGGAACACCTCCACCGGTACGGCAGCGTGCACCCGCAGGGCCGCCAGGTGCTCCTCCAGGCGCGCGAGGAGCGGCCGGGCGCGGGCGTCATACCGGACCCTGTCCTCGCGGGCGGCGAGAACCCGATACCGCCGCCATCCCATTAGATAAATGGCCAGGTCCTCCCGCGAGGTGCCATCCTCCACGTGGGGATGCACCGCAGGCCGCACGGCGCTCCCGGCGGAGCTGAGCGAAGGATGCGCAGGCGAGCGAGGGATCTGGCAGCAAATCTACGAGTAGCACGGTGTAGCGGTAAAGACTACACTTAAACGCGAGTCTCGCCCAATCCATAAAGGAGGCGGGAAGATGGAGGCACTGGTGTTAACCGGAATCATCCTCTCCGAGAACGAAGCCTTCGTAGCCCTCTGCCCTGAGCTCGACGTCGCCAGCCAGGGATCCACTCTGGAGGAAGCCAGGGCCATGCTTTTGGAAGCCGTTTCCCTCTACCTCGAGAGCGCCTTTGAGAACGGCCTCCCTTACCTCCGCCCCATTCCGCCAGCCGATAATCCCCGGAGATCCTCGCCGGAACGAGTAGTGGAAGTTTTCCCGCTCAAAGTAGAGTTAACCGTCAAGGCTTATGCGTAAACTGCCAAGGCTTACGCCGAGGGAGGTAGCAACCGCTCTCGAACGAGCAGGAAACCCAGGTCGAGGGAGCGTGGAGCTAATCACCAGGCTCGGCAACGCAGGCTCGCCTCCCTCCACGTAGCCGCCCACCAGCGCGGCCCTTGTGCCTCGGCTCGTGGAAACCAAGTTGCAAGGAACAGCGGGGGAGGGCTTTACTGTGCCCGTCCACGGGACAAATTGCAGCGCATTATGCGACGGCCCGTGCCATTTGGCGCTCGCACAATGAGCCGCGACAGCGAACTTTTTCACCGCTCAAATGCGCTCTCCCCGATGCATTTTTCTCCCGGAGCCTTGATATGCCAGGCTTTCTTAAGTACGATTCGCGTGGATTCTTCAGCCGTTAGGGAGGTAGCCTCATGGCGCAAAACGATGCAAAACTTCCATCCCCCCACCCCGTCCCGCCCTTCACCGTCGAGCCGAGTCCCATAGTCCACCATCTCACGGACGGGCGTTATCTCTACCGGGTTGGCGCCGCCAACGCCCCGCTTCCCGCAGAAAAGATACACGCTCTCAAACAGGCGCGGTTGCAGGTGACCTTTGAACGCCAGTTCGTCCCCGGAGCTTCCCCGGCCGACCTGGACGGCCAGGTACTCTCCTGGCTCCTCGAGCGGACCGGTCGCAGCGGGGAGGATCCCACTGCCGTACTGGAGGAGTTCCGCCTCGCCGAGCGATACAACGGCCAGATCTACTTGACCCGGGGGTGTCTCCTGCTTTTTGCTCGCGATCCACTCCGCTGGCATCCGCGGCCTGGTATTGACTTCGTGCGCTTTGAGGGGAAAGAGCGGCGTTTTGGACGGGAGTTGAATGTAATAAAACGAATCCGGCTCGATCTCCCCATCCTAAAGCTGATCGAGGAAGCGTTCAGTCTTTTGCACGCTCACCTGAAGGAGCGCTCCCGACTTCTCAGCCTCCTCTTCGAGGAGCGCCTGGAGTATCCCACCTTTGCCTGGCAGGAGGCCATAGTGAATGCCGTGGCCCATCGCGACTATTCCATCACCGGGGCGGGCGTGGAGCTCTGGCTCTTCGACGACCACCTGGAGGTGAGGAGCCCGGGCGGCCCGGTGCCCCCCGTGACGCTGGACATGCTCAGGCGGGGAGAGCGCGTCCACAGCTCGCGGAATCCCGTCCTCGTGCGCGCCCTGGTCGCCTGCGGCTATATGCGGGAACTGGGGGAGGGGATCCCTCGCATGATCCATGAGATGGAGCGGCATGGCCTGTACCCGCCGGAGTTTACCGAGGAAGGCTTCATGTTCACCGTGACCCTGCGCAACACACCTGTCTACGACGAGGAGACGCTGGCCTGGCTGGAAAAGCTGCCCTACGCCAACCGGCTCAACGCTAGACAGAAGCGGGTACTGGCCTTCGCCCGCAAAAACCAGATGGTCTTCACCTCCGCCGAGTACCGCCGGGTGGCGGAAACCGACCGGGATACCGCTTACCAGGATATCAGGCAGTTACGGGAGTTCGGCATCGCCCGGCCGGCAGGACCGCGGTCGCGGAGCTACCTCGTGGTTCCACCCGAGGCACCGCCGGACACGCTGCAGGCACTTATGCCCCTGCTGCAAGAGAAGGGCTTCATCACCAACGCCGATGTGGCCGCAAACCTCGGGGGCTCGCGCTCCCGCGCCCTGCGGCTCCTCGGCCGGCTGGTTCGGGAGGAGTGGCTCGAACGCACCGGCCGCGGCCGCGGCGCCCGCTACCTGCCCGGCGCCCGACTACGGCGGAGCTGAGCGAGGCCGGCATACTCTCACCCCACCCCATGACTCGAACGCGCGATGGGCCTCAGCAAACCCTGCGGTGCCGGAAACCCCGTCGGAATCACCTGACCGCCTGGGGAAGCCGGGAACTTATTTGCCCTCTTCGCGAGAGCATCGCGCTGCGGAAGGGCCAGTAAATCGCGCTGAGCACGAGGTGCATAGACGAGGAAAGCGGAAAGCGGCATATGCTCGAAGAACCTGGTGACCGGCTCGGCCACGTCCCGGACCTCCCCCCGAAGACTGAGAAACACCGCTCCCACCGGCGGATCCGGAGAAGGGACGCACATACGCACATACGCACACGAAGCCTTTAAAGGCACCTACCGCCAGCAGGAGGGGCTGCTATCCGTCCTGCCCGTGGGCCGAAATGCCCTTTTCGAGGCCACCCGGCGCAACATGCCTTCGGAGACGGTGGCCAGCACCTTCCCGTTCAACTCCGCGGAGCTGGTTATGCCCACGGGGGTGGTGCACGGCATAAACCTTTCCACCAACTCGGTCATCATACTGGACCGCTTCGCGCTTCCCAATCACAACGAGGTGGTGCTCGCCACCTCCGGGGCGGGCAAGAGCTTCTACGTCAAGCGGGACATCCTGCGCCACTACTCCCAGGGCGTCCGCTGCCTGCTCATCGACCCCGAGCGGGAGTACAAGCCCCTGGCGCTGGCTCTGGGGGGTCAGCACATCAACCTCTCTGCCAACACGCGGAACGTCATCAACCCCCTGCACATCCGGCCGGCGCCCCTGGACGCTGCCGGCGAGGACGGCGAAGAGGACGACTAGGAGACGGCCCGCAACCTGCTGGCGCAGACCATCCAGCGCCAGCTCACGTTCTTTTCCCTGGTCGTCAGGGACATGACCCCCACCGAGAAGGCCTACCTGGAGGATGCCCTCGTCCGGATCTACGCGGAGCGGGGGATCACCTTCGACACCGAGGTCACCGGGGAGGAGGAATTCCCCACCCTGGCCGACCTGCACGGGCGCCTGGCCGCCGGCCCCCTCACCAAAAGGCTGGCCGCCGTGCTGCGCCCCTATGTCACGGGCAGCTTCTCCCGCATCTTCAACGGCCAGACCAACGTCAACCTGGACAGCCCCCTGGTGGTCCTGGACATCCATGAGCTGGAGGAGGAGGCCCAGGGTCCGGCCATGTACAACCTGGTCACCTACCTGTGGGACGAGGTGAAGCGTGACCGCGGCGAACCGAAGCTGATTTACGTGGACGAGGCCTGGCTCCTAGCCGACGAGCAGATCCCCAGCGCCATGAGGTTTCTGTTCGGCATGGCCAAGCCGATCCGCAAGTACAAGGGGGGCCTTGTCACCATCACCCAGAACCTGCCCGACTTCCTGAGCGTGGGCAAGTACGGCACGGCGATCATCGACAACGCCTACTGCATCCTGGCCGATTACCAGGCGGCGGCCGCCGCCCAGCCGGCCGGCGTCGACTGGCGCTGGCTGGAGGCTGTCGACGCGGCCCGCCGCCACCAGGACTTCAGCGCCGTCACCCGCGGCGACATCGAGGCCCCGGCCCGCCGGTTCTGGCGGTCCGAGACCTCCTGTTCCGACACCGACGGCGACGGCGAGGACAACTCCTGCGAGACGTCCTATCACGCGCGCGCCCCGGAGGAGGTCATGGACCTCCTGGGGCTGTCGGCCGGGGAAAAGGACATGGCCCATTTCCTCGCCCTTCGGCTGGCGCACCGACCCGGTCACCGGCCCGCCGGCTTGGTGGGCCGCACCGGCAAATCCACCGGTCCCCATCTGTACTTCGAGTGGCGCGCTGGCGGCGCCGCCATGGACCCTCTGGAGCATTACCGGTAGGAAACCGGCCCAGCCTTGTCGTAAACAAGGGATTGGAGGACAACCCCTCGGAACCGGGTGAAACCTCCTCCCGCCGGATGGCCGTGCGGCAGTCGGAATACCGGAACCTGGCCCCGGCCAAAACCCAAAGGAGGTGGGCCAAATGGCCGAGGAGAAGAAGGAGATGTCGGCAGCGAAGAAGATTGAGTTGCTTCTGGCTAGCCGTGTCGGGCAGCCGGTGACGATAAAGGAGCTGGTTGAGTATTCTGGCCGGACGACCGGGTCAGTCCAGTCACACTTGGACAGTCTGCGGAAGCGGGGCGAGAAAATCGTTCGGCCAGCAAGAGGCCAGGTTATGCTCCTAGAGGTGGGAGACTATATTTCCGGGCGCTTGCCGAAGGGGCAGGGGCAGGCCCAGGACCAGCAGGCCGCCGAGCCCAAGGGCAAGAAGGCCAAGCAGGGCAAGGGCAGCGGCATGGTGACGACATTGTTCTCTGGATCTCTGGAGCCTGATGAAGAATATCGACGCGAATGTGAACAGGCGCACAAGGTTTACTTGCAGCGGTTGGGCGAGGCTGATGAGCTAATGGCTCGTGTAACTGTATCCGAATTCACGGAACGCATGATGGCGGGTTTGGATGTTATTCCTGAAACGCATGCATACGAGCGATTTGCCAGCGATGAGCTGGAAGGCACCCTGCGAGCTGCCGCTGCCCGCATGTTCATGCGAAAGCTTTGCAGGGGCACGATGCAGGTCGGTTAACGATGGAATTGTGCCTGTGGATTTACCCCGTGGGCATGATCGCTGAGGGGTGGCTTATCGCGGATCTTCTTCCGGACGCCCAAGCCCCTCGTGCTCCCGAAACCATGATCCGGTTCCGCCGCCCAAGCGGCTAACGTATGCCCGCTGCCGGCCTCTCCCGGTCATCCGCGGGGGCGGCCCACCTCGCCGCCGTCGCCCCGGACCGGCACAGAAACCCCCTTGACCGATCGCCGCCCGTGGCCGAACCCTCCGGGCGCCGACCACCCGCCCCAACCCTGCCCTCCCGGCCGCTCCCTGGTGCGACACCGGCCTCCTTGACCGCCGGCTCATAGCGGTAGCCAGCGCCAAAGCGCCTTTCCGGGGCAGAAACAAGGCAGAGGGGCGCTTCCCGCGCCCCCCTGCCCGTCTCTAATGAACCGTCACCCGTGGTTTAGTTTATGACCGCGATCTCGATGAGGTTCGTACTGCTCTTCAGGTAGAGGGTGACGTTCGTCCCGTTGCTCACCGAGCTCATGGACGACTTGGTGATGGTGTCCCCGCTGGCGTCGAACACCACGACGGTGGCGGAGTCGTAGTAGTAGTCGTTGCCACCGACCTTGATGCGCTCGTAGCTGGTGTCGTGCTCCGTCACGTCACCGTTCTCCGGGCCGTTGTTCTTAGCGACCTCCTTAACGGTCACGGTGCTGCCGACCTGCTCCACGGTCACCACCAGCTTCTTAGCCGGCGTGCATCCCGAGGTCGTCCAGTCGCCGTTGGTGCAACCGCTTACCTTGGTGATGTCCCAGTCGGCGTCCTTGGCCGTATACTCCTTGGTCGTGCCGTCCTCCTGGAGCACGGTCAGCTTGTAGTTGTCGCCGCCCACCCACTGCGCACCGGTCACGATAGCGCGCGCGAGACCGCCGGTACCGAGGTCGGTGTAGTAGCGCAGCAGAATGGCCTTAATGCGCCCATCCACCACGTATTCGCCTTGGCGCGTGCCCGTCGCCTTCTTGACCGCGTCCCAAGTGCGAACCTTGAGCTTGCTGGCATCAAGACCGCCGGTCACGGCATCCTTGACGTCGAACACCACGGCGCCCGTATCCACGCGGATACCGTCAATGCGGTTGGTGTCGGCGTCAAAGTTGAGGGTGCTAACATCAGTCGTGTCCACACGGTTCGGGCTAAGGGTTCCATGGACCGTGTCGAGCTTCGTGAGGGTCGCGGAACCGCTGAGCTCGTAGGTAACCATTACGAAGGCACCGACCTTGGTTGCGAAGTCGCAGGTCGTCCATGCATCGCTCTCACAAGTATTGGCGGTACCTTCATAGACGGCGTCAGTAACGTTCTTAGTGGTCTTGGTCCCGTCGCTCACCTTGTAAGTAGCGCCGTTGACCTTCGTGTCGTCGTTCAGGTCGTAGGTCACGCTGGACCCGGTTCCAAGGAACATCTTGACCTTGAAGACGTGGGAACCGGGCGCTCCTTCGCGCCAAATGGATGTCACAAGGGCGTAGTTCTTGGTCGCCGCGGCCGCCGCCTGCCCTGTCTTGATGGCCATGATGCGGCCGGCGCCGTCCACGTACGCCGTTACGTTGGCGTTGGCATCAATGTCGCTGATCGTCTTGTTATAGTTGTCCCCGTTGTCGGTGGACACGGTGTTGCTGCCCAGCGAATACGTGGTGCCACCAATGTAGACCACCTTGGGGTTGGCCTTATCGTCAGCCCCGCCGAATGTTCCGGAAACGGTGGCCGACCTCGCGTAGATGACCGCCCGCTTTGGCGACGTGGAGGTCAACGCATGGACCACATCGCCTGCCTGGAGGTCCGCAAGGCTGGCCACTTTGCCGTCGCGTATGACCACCACCGTGTACCCGTCGAGGTTGTCCGTGGCCCCGATCTTGTAATCCACCCGCTGCTTGGAGGTGTTCACCGCGCTGGCGAGTTTGGCACCCTTGTAGTTGTACAGGACAGCCGCCTCGATCTCGTCGCTCGAATTCAGCTTGACGGAGGCACGCACGTCACCGGCGCCGGATGCTCCCAAGGTGCCGGCCACATTGGCAGCCGCCACCTTCTTTCCGTTGGCGAATACTACCGGCGAGTTAGGGGTAACGTAATTTCGGGTGTTGCAATCCTTATACGTTGCCCCCGTAACGTCCCAGTCGCAGAGTTCAAGGCTGGTTGAGGAAATAGTTTTGACGACCTTGGACGAGAAGTTGCTGTCGTCCCGCTCCGAGAGACCCACGATCACGGTGTCCGCACCCATGCTCCTGGTCAGCGCCGTAACCTTATGACCAAGGAGATTGAGCACGTTCACACCCGCGGCGACCTTATATGTCTTGGCCGTACCGCCTACGTCAATAACCAGCTCATTGGTCTTGACGTTCGAGTCCACGCGCTCGGCCGAGCCAATAACGACCCCCTCGACCGTTTGCCCAAGAGAACCCATCAGCAGGGTCTTCTTCTTCTCATCGCCGCAGCCCTTGGAGCCGCTCACACAATAGCTTACGTTGTCGCCGTAGCCGGTCTGGATGATCATCGGCACATCAATGGCGTTGTTGGAGAACTGCGCCACCTCGCCGCGGCTGGCCGGCAGGTTGGCCACCACCGTCACGCCGCTCGTCAGGCCGAGCTCGGCGGCCTTGACCAGCACGTTGGCCGGCCACTTGCCCTTGAGCACCGGCTCGTAGCCCAGGGCCCGCACCAGCATGGTCAGGGCCTCGGCGTGGTTCACGAGCTTGTCGGGCTTGAAGGTGCCATCCCCGTAGCCCTTGATGATGCCCATGGAGCTGGCCACGTTGACGTAACCGCTGGCCCAGTGGTCCGCCGGCACGTCGCTGAAATCCGTGGCGCCCTTGGACGCCTCGGCCGCCGCCTTGAGGCCCATGATCTTGGTCACCAGGGCTGCGAACTGGGCGCGGGTGTAGGTCCCCTCGGGATCGTACTTGCCGCCGCCCACGCCCTCCAGCACCCCGAGCTCCGCCAGCCGGTTAATGGCGCCGGCGTATTGGTGGTTGTCCGGCACGTCGCTGAAGGGACCGGCCAACGCCGCGGGCGCCATGCTCAGCACCATGGCGACCGTGGTGAGGATGGCGAAGATCTTTCTGCGCATCCGTCGCTTCAAGCTTTCTTCCTCCTCCTTGCTCTCAGAATCTGCGCCCCGCCTTTTGCTCCCGGCCGCCGTCCGGGGCCCCCCGGCGGCCCGGCCGCGCCCTCGCCCCCGCGGGCCGGCGCGGCCCCGTCATCCCCTCCGCATCACCTCCCCCAAGGCCTTTTCCCTCATCTCTGACTGCGCGGGGGCAGAACCGGCGCTCTCCGCCCCCCCTGCCGCGTCGCTGCCTGGGATAGCTCTTCGCGCCCGGATCTGCCCTTTTGAGCCAGGGCCATTCTATCCAGCCGGTCCGCTCCGCGGCAACGGCCCCGCCCCCTTTGTAACGGGACTGTAACCGTGCCGCGCGCGCCCTGGCGCCCTTGCGCGCACCGAGCCAATTCGCCTCGCCCCGCGGGATTCCTGCAAATTAACGGAAGGCTTAAACAAACTGTAACATGCCGCGCGCCGCTGGCCGCCGCCGGCCCGCGTCCCACCGGGTCCGCCGCCCCGCCGGCCCGAACACCCCGCACCTTTCCTTCCCTGTGGTGCCGCCCGGCGACATTGGGGTCTAAGCGCGCGCTGTTGGGTCGCTCTCCTTGCTCTGCATGTAGTCTGATTTTACCGTTTGTAGGGGGATAGCATCGCGTCCACGTCCGCAACAGCCTGCTCAAGCGCCTCCGCAATTGTTTTTGGGATAAGCGTCTTGCCTGGTGTGGCGAAAGCCTCTTTAATGTGCTTCCGTGCCCTAGAGATCGCTTCGTTCCGGCAAAAGGCAAATTCCTTTTCGTTCAGCGACATCTCATCCAGGATATCATATCCTCGGTTGCGATAATCGCCAACCTCGGGCCACGCTTCCCCGTAACATGCCCAATGAGCAGCAGAGAGGCCAATAAAGTGGGCGGCCTCCCGGATTCTGCTTTTCCTGCTCAACGAGAACCTCTCCGGCGTAGGGCAAGTTCAAGCCGGAGGGTCTCGTCTCCCTCGTTCGGGGGAAGATCGGCGATCAAGCGCCTCAGGCGCTCTGCCGCCTGTCGCAAAACGCTGCTTTGCTCCTCCACCGGACGGGTGAGCAGCTCCTCTACTCGGTGAGCGTAGGAGACTGAGTCAAACCGCCCAGCCACGGCCTGCTCGAGAACAGCGATCTCCTTGGCCGTCCGTCGCAACCAATCCGCCCGCTCCTCAAGGGGGAATTCTTGAGCCTCCTCCAAGTCGTGGCGGATCACGATGAGGGCATCCAGCATGCCCTGCCGGGAGAGCGGCACCCGGACATCCGGAACGTCGCCCACCCGAACGCCAGTCTCCAAGCAGTACCGGATATAGGGATCCAGGAGCGCGCGGAAGCGGATGCCGCGCGGCGTGGCCAGATTCAAGTCCACCTGCAACCCGGTGGCCTCCGCCAACCTCCGCCTAAAGACATGGGCTTGCTTCACCAGCGCCGGATCGTCCACGATGGCCAAGATGTCGAAGTCACTTGTCTCACGCTCGGTACCGGCGATCCGTGATCCGTAAATCACGGCCCCGCGCAAGGGAACGAGCCGCTCCAGTTCCTCCAAAATTGCGTCCCAAACCGTGCCGACCGTTGCCATAAAACCGCCTCCAACCCCCGTCAAGCCTGCATGCAGATAATACCACGCGAACTTCCTCCAACAGTCGGACCTGAGCCTCCTACCCATGACCCGCCGCCCCGCACCGGCCGCTTTAGCCGTCCCAGCCCAAAAAGGCGCTCAGGGGAACGACCGCCGTCCGTTCGTCCAGGGCCACGACCGCCTCGCCGGGGTAGAGGACCACCGCCGCGCGCAGACGTTCGCCCAGGGCTTCCCGGCACCATCGCAGCCCCTCGAGCTCCCACCCCCCGAGCCGCCGTGTCCCCTTGACCTCGACGGCCACCAGCTCCTCTCCCCGCGCCAGGAGAAAGTCCACCTCCCGGCCGGCGTGGGTGCGCCAGAAGTAAAGCTCGCCGCTCCCCTCGGACGCCTCCACCATCTTGCGCAGCTCGGCGGCCACCCACGTCTCCAGCAGGGCGCCGGCGCGCCCCTGCCGCTCGACGGCCGCCCAGTCCTCCGCCCCTGTGAGGTGGCAGGCAAGGCCTGTGTCGCAGAAGTAGAGCTTGGGCATCTTGACCTGGCGCTTGCCGACGTTTGCGAAATAGGCCGGCAGGAGAAACACCTGATACGTGACCTCAAGGAGACTAATGTACCGCCTGACGGTGGTGTAGGGCAGCTCGAGCTCGCGCGCCACGTCGGCTTGGTTGAAGAGCTGCCCGGTGCGTGCCGCCACCACCGTGAGCAGGCGGCCGAAGGCGGGCACGTGCTCTATGGCGGCCAGGTCACGAACGTCCCTTTCGAGGTACGTCTGGCGGTAGCTCGCAAACCAGCGGCTCCTCGCCCGCCGGCTCGCCATGAGCGCCGCGGGCGGGAAACCGCCGGCCGCGATCCTCTCCCTTATCTCCTCAAGCCGCGCGGGAACCCCGTTCCGCGGCAGGCGCGCCAGGAGCTCCGGCACACCGCCCGCGAAAAGCGCGTCGAGGATGCCGCCGGGGTTGGGCCTCCCGGCCACCTCCGCCCAGGAGAAAGGATGGAGCGTGTGCACCGCCACGCGACCCGCCAGCGTCTCCGAAACCGTCTTCAGCGTCAGGAGGTTTGCAGAACCCGTAAGGAGGTATGACCCCGGCACCCGCCGGCGGTCCACCGCCAGCTTGAGCGCCCGCATGAGGTCAGGGGCACGCTGCACCTCGTCCAGGATGAGGGGCGGCGGGTTGGCCGCGAGGAACCCATCGGGATCGCGCAGCACCGCGTCCAGGACGGTCCTTTCGTCCAACGTCACGTAGGCGCCGGGCCATTGAGGAGAACGCAGGGCCTGCGCCAGCGTGGACTTGCCTACCTGCCGCGCCCCCGTCACGAGCACGACCGGGAAGTGGGCCAGCGACTCGCGAATCCGCTCCTCCAGGTGCCTCCTGATCATTCCGAGCGTCCATCGTAACCTTTAAACGGTTAAATTTCAACCAAAATAAGCGTGGCTGCGGGTGCCTTCTTGATAGCCGTATCCTTTGTCTGTAATCTACTTGCCACCGTTGTTAACGGTTTCCTCCAAGCGCTCCAATAGCTCTCTCAACCCAGCGGGCCGGGCCGGCAGGTGATGATACACCCGTCTCGCGTCATTACAGTCACTTCTGCTGTATACGGCAGTGCCATAGGAAGTGCTGTCTAAGCCGGTGCTGTAGGAAATGCTGTATACGGCGGTGCTGTAGGGTTCGCTGTATACACACTCCATGTGTCCATGACCGCCCGCCCCCCGCGCGCGGCCGCGGATTCGGCGAGCGGATTCAGCTCAATCTCTTCCTGGGCCCGGCTCCTGCGCCCGCCCCCCGCGGCCGGCCCCTGCGCCCGGCCCTTACGGCGCCGCCTCCACCAAGGCCACCCGGTTGCGCCCAATCACCCGCACCTGGCGCCCCAGGAGCGCGTCCAGCGATTCCGCCCCGCGCAGAAAGACCCGCCCCTCCATCTCCCAGAGGGTCGGTTTGCCCCCCTCGTCCACGAGGCGCAGGCGCCGCCGCTCCAGGTCCACGCCCTCCAGGCGCCCGGCGCGTACGTCGTAGCCCCGCTCCAGCAGCGTCGTCGCGCCCCCCTCGCCCGCCACCGGCAGCAGGAGCGCCCGTTCCACCATTAGCGCCATCTGCGCCCGCGACACCCCGTCCCGCCCCGCCTCCCCGGCCGGCCCGGCCGCCCCGTCGCTCGCCGCCAGGAGGGAAGCCAGGACGGCGCCGCGCTCCTCCTCCGTCCCCCCGCCCCGCGGGCCGAACCGCCGCTCCAGCACCCGCAGCAGGAGCCGGGCCGCGTCGGTCCGCCGCACCGGCCGCCCGGCCGCGAAGAGGAGCCGCCCCTCCTCCGTCACGCCCCGCACCAACCCCTCACGGAAGGCAGCGCGCGCGTACGCCCTGGCCCACGCCGGGATCTCGTCCGCGTCGGCGAAGGGCAGGGCTCCGCCCCCGCCGCCGGCCGCGTCGTCACTCGCCAGGAGCGCCTCGGGCAGGTCCGCCAGCCGCACCGCCACCGCCACCAGATCGGCGCGCGTCACCGCCGCGTCCGGGTTCACCGGCCCCTCGGGGCCCGTCGTCCCGCCTCGAAACACCTCCAGGGCCGCCAGGAGGGCGAAGGCGTCTGCCACCGGCCCCTCGTCCACGTCTGTGAAGGGCCGGGTGAACACCACCGACGGCCCGGCCACCAGCGCCGGCGAGCGGAAGAGGCGCGCCGACACAAAGGCAGCCGCCATGGCCGGAGCTGTCGTGCCGCGGCCCAAGGCCGCCGCCATGGCCGGAGCCGTTGCGCCGCGGCCCAGGGCCGCCGCCGGAGCCGCCGTCACGCCGACCAGGGCCGCCGCCAGCGCCGCCGCCGCCACCGCCTGGACTGCACCGCGCGTCGCCCTCACAATCCCGCCCCCGTCTCCGCCAGCGGCTCGCCCGCCGCCAGCCGCTCGAACACTCCCCAATAGGAGTCGGGCTCAAAGCCCAACCGCCACATGGCCGCCCCCCGCAGGCCGTACCGCTGGGCCAGGGCCAGCTTGCCCGCCAGCCCCCGCTCGTCGGTGAAGTACACCACGCGCACCTCGCCGTTCCGCGCCCAGTCCGCCTCGTCCCGGCACGGCCGCACGCCGCCGGAGCCGTCCGGGCAGGCGCCGTAGCGGACCATAGTCTCCCCGTTGAGCGGGTCGCGGCTTAGCGTCCCGCCGAAGAGGGCCATCAGCTCCTCGATGGAGTAAAACTTGTCGTTAGCCTCGTGGTCGCGGATGGGCCGCGCCTTGCCCGGCCTCACCCGGCCCTGCCCGTCCCGCTGCACCGCCCCCGGCGGCTCCGCCGTCCCGAGCCGCCGCACGCCTCCCTCCTCCGGCCAGTCATAGCCGTAGGACGGCACGCCCAGAACGATCTTCTCCGGCGGGACGAGCCCGGCCGCGTACGCGAGCACCCCCTCCATCCACAGGATCCCGCCCACGGGACCCGGCTCGGCGCTGCCCGAGTAATGCTGATCGTAGGTCATGATCACAAGGTAGTCGCAAGCCTCCCCCAGGGCCCGGTAGTCGTAGGCCTGCGCCCACCGTTGCTGGACCATGCGGGCGTCGCGCGCCGGCACCGCCGCCGTCACAAGGAACCCGTCGGGCCGCAGCCGCGCCGCCAGATCCCGTACAAAGGATGAGTAAGCGTCCCGGTCGGCCGGGTCCACGTTCTCAAAGTCCAGGTTGACCCCGGCGTAGCCCTGCTCCCGCACCCGCTTGACCACTGCGTCAAGGGCCCGCTGCCGCGCCCGTGGTTCGGTGAGCACCGCATGGGCCACGTCGCGGCGGAAATCGTCGTTCTTCACCACCAGCAGCACCGGCAGGCGGAACCCCGCCGCCGCCTCCAGCACCCGCTGCCGGGGGAAGCCGGCCAGGTTTCCCTGCGCGTCCAGTTGGTTGGAGAAGTAGAAGAGGAGGTCGAGCCGGCTCCCGTTGGCCAGGAGCGAGCGGTAGGCACCCTCGGTGTCAATGTAGTAGGCCGCCACCAGGGCGCGCCCCGGGCGGCGCTGCGGCTCCTCTGGCGGCGGCGGCGGCGCCGGCGCCGGCCGCACCGGCAGGAGGGCGGCCCGCGCGTTGAGAAAGCGGTTGATCATGGTGGCCGCCTCGGCCCGCGTCGTCAGCTTGGCTGGCGCGAAGTAGAAGACACCGATGCCGGGCCGCCCCATGATGACCTCGGCCTGCACGGAGGCCACGGCGTCCGAGGCCCAGCGCGGCACCGTGTCCCAATCGGCGAAGAGGTAGCCGTAACGTTCCTGCTTTTGCAGTCCCAGCTTGATCAGCGCCCTCCCGAAAACGGTGCCCAGCTCGGCCCGCGTGATGGGCCGCCCCGGTCCCAGAGCCCGCGCGTCCGGCCCCCGCGCCCGGTCCGGGTAGCCGTTCAACAGGCCCTCCCGCACCGCCGCCAACACCCAGGGCCGCGCCTCGGCCGGCACCTCGCCCCAGTCGGTGAAGGGCTCCGCGGCCGCGCCGCCTGCGCCCGTCGCCCCCGCGCCGCCGCCAGACGCGCCGCCACCGCCCCCGCCGTCGCCGGCCGCGCCGTCTG